>Ga0315338_1001507_pt1 | contig 28808 bp, 26 predicted proteins | sample ASW8metaG_FD_204518 | JGI IMG/M metagenome (GOLD analysis project Ga0315338, IMG submission 204518) | Ammonia-oxidizing marine archaeal communities from Monterey Bay, California, United States - ASW #8 | ecosystem: Environmental > Aquatic > Marine > Coastal | place: USA: California | collected... | reverse complement strand
TAAACGCGTGCATCGACGCGATGTCGTCTAGCGAGGCTGTTAGACCGGTTCCGATAGCCCAAACCGGCTCATAGGCAATCACAAGACTATCCGCTCCCTCTTTCGGAACAGAACCAGCGAGTTGAGCGCCCACAACCTCTTGTGCGAGGCCGGACTCGCGATCCGCGAGCGTTTCACCGATGCAAATGATCGGTTTCAATCCCTGCGACAAAACCGCCTCAGCTTTGCATTGCACCATCTCATTTGTCTCGGCGTGGTCAGCCCGGCGTTCCGAATGTCCGACGATTACATACGCGGCACCGGCATCTTTGAGCATGCTCACAGCAATGTCACCCGTGTGCGCACCGCTTTGAGCGACGTGACAGTCTTGCGCCCCAAGTTGGATGCTCGAACCCTGGCAGGCCTCCACGGCTCTCGCCAGAAGTGTGACGGGTGGACAGACTAAAACATCGGCGGCTGAATTCGGAACAATACTTGACGCTAATTCTTTGAAATAAGACAGGTTACTTGCGTCCCCATTCATCTTCCAATTGCCCGCAATCATTGTTTTACGTAGCATTTCTATCCCCAATTCGTGTCCAACAGTCAGCTGGAATATTTGCCCTATTTCGTCATTGGATTAGTGCGCATCGGCGCATTGGGCAATCCAACAATGGCGGGTTTTCACCGAAAGCGGCGCCTCAAGAACCGATAAACAGCTCAACATCCGATATTCGACAGCCCCAAATGCTTGCAGGTACTGGGCCCTAGGTTTACGTTTCGCGCATTCAAATCAAAGGCGTTTAGAAACCATGCTGTCCAATCTCCGCGCATTCGCTCAATCTCCGTGGTCTGCTGTCCTCATTTTCCTTATTATTCTGAGTTTTGCCGCCTTTGGCTTACCAGGAATTTTCACCGGCAGCGGAACAGCAGTTGTTGTGGTTGGCAAGGAGCAGGTTTCCGCTCGCGAATTGGCCCAAGCCTATCAACGCGACATTCGCGACCGGCAGACAGACAATCCCGGCTATACACGTCAGGAGGCACAAGCGGAAAACCTTGGGGATTACACCCTACGCCAATTGATGGTCCGTGCGGCCTTCCTCGGCAAGGCCCGAGAACTGGGATTATCGGTATCGGACGAGGCACTTGTAGAAAGTGTGCGCGATTTTTTCGTCAATCCGGCGACCGGTCAATACGACTACCAAATCATGCAGCAGACACTCAATCAGCTCAACATGAACGAAAACCAGTTTCAGGATGATCAGGTTGCTGAATTGATCCGGCAACAATTGTTTGTTTCGCTAAGCTCGGGGATTACACTTCTGCCAATCCTGATGGATACACGGATCGGCGCCGCACTTGAGCAACGCAGGATGCGCGCTCTCTTTCTTGATAACAGCGTACTCGATGAATTCACCGCGCCCACCGATGAGCAATTGCTGGAGCTCATGGAAAACGAATCCTACCGGTTTGTCCGTCCCGAGTATCGCGCCTTCACGCTAGCGCGCTTTCGCCTACAGGATTTCCTCGTCGACATTGAAGTCGATGAAACGGTCCTGCGGGACACGTATCAGTACGAGCTAGAGTCAGGGCAAATCGGCACCCCCGCACGACGGACGTTCACGCAAATTGACGCAACGGACGAAGCGACAGCTCAAACGGTGCGCGACAGACTGACCGCAGGCGAGACGGCGTCAGAAATCGCCGCTGAGCTTGGTTTAATGCCGCCACTTGAACACGACGACATTCAGATTGAGGTCATTCCTGACACGGTATTGCGAGATCGCGTTTTTGAACTCCCGGCGGGCAGTATTGAAATCATCGAGGGCAATTTTAATTGGTATGTCGCAATTGTTTCAGCGGCCATTGATGAGAACATCCCCACCTATGAGGAGCGTCTGCCGGAATTGCAGTCAATCGCTGCCGACACAGATGCGCGCAATTTGATGTATGATCGCCTCGGAGAATTCGAAAGCATCCGCGGCGGACGCGGTGGCGCAACACTGGAGGAAGCCGGCGCTGAAGCGGGTGTCCCAATTGAGGTGTTCACAGCTCTGTCTCAAGCGGGTAGAGACCGGTCTGGTGCCTGGGCTGCGCCCACACAACAATTCACACCATCGGGTCAGTTTCAGTTGATCTCCGAATTGCAAGGCGATGTTCTCAATTCGGCATTTGAACAGCCGGTCTCCTTCGAGACCCCGATCGAACAATACAATGAGACCGATTACTACGCGTTGCGCGTTGATGAGATCATTCCCTCACGCCCCTACACACTTGACGAAGCACGAGCCGAGGCCGAGCAACGTTGGTACGCGATTCAGGCCAATACGGCTCTGACGGCTCTCGTGGAATCAGCGCGCGATCGCGTCGAGTCCGGTGAAGCGCTAGACGATGTCGCGGCAAGCATTGGCGGACGCGTCGGCTCTGCCACATTGGGTCGCACCGAACAATTGGGTGAATTTGCGCCGATTGTTGTTCAGACAGCATTTGGTGCCTCAGAAGGCGATACCGTCCTTCTTGCCCCTGACGATCGCTACCCAAATGTTGCCGTGATTGTCGTTGACGAAATCATCCCCGGTGATGCCAGCACCATCACGCCCGCCCAGATGGTGGGGGCGCAAAACGCCATGCTCGAACAAATGAGCGAGGATGTTTTCTACAGCATGCAGGCAGCCCTGATGGATGAATATGAGCTCCACAATCCAGTTATTGATACCCGCCTGCGCGCGTCTGCGCTGGGTGAAAATCTCGATCCCCAGTGACGCGGTATTTCCCGGAGTTCAAATCAGTCGCCTCTGCCTTTGAGCGCGGGGAAACAACAGTCCTGCACACAACCAAGGCCGACGACCTACTCACACCGGTTGCCGCCTATCTCAAACTTTGCGGATCGCAGAGCAACGCTTTCTTGCTTGAATCCGTCGAAGGCGGAGCATGGCGCGGCCGCTATTCCGCGATAGGATTCGATCCGGATCTGATCTGGAAATGCCGAAATGGCCAGGCTAGCCAGGCCACTGGCACCGACATCGCCGCTGATCGCTTTCGCGCGATTGATCTGCCCCCGATGCAGGCTCTTCGCCAGGTTATCAACCAGGCTCGCTGCCCATTACCTGAGAATGCCCCGTCAATTGCATCGGGCCTGTTTGGGTATGTGGGTTACGACATGGTCCGCTATCTGGAAGATTTACCGTCCAACGCTGCTCCTGACCCCCTAAATTTCCCCGAGAGCGTCCTCATCCGACCCAAAACTGTCGTGGTCTTTGACGCTCTCAAACAGGAAATTCAGGTTTTTTGCCCCATTCGACCCGGCGGTGACAGCGCTCACGAATACTCGGCGCGCGAAGCCTATGACGCCGCTGTGGAGCGTCTGCAAAACGCTTTGTCCTGCCTCGCAAGCCCCCTACCCGAACCAATTCCGGCAGAGGGTGCTCTTCGCGAGATAAAATCAAACCATGCGCCCCAAAGCTTCCGTGACGGTGTCGAAACCGCGCGCGATTATATCCGTGCCGGTGACGCCTTCCAGGTCGTCCCCAGCCAACGATTTAGCGTCGAGTATCCCGCTGAGCCTTTTCGCGTGTATCGCTCTTTGCGCCGGTTAAACCCCTCACCCTTCCTGTTTTTCTTTAAACTCAACAGTGTTCAAATCGCGGGTTCCAGTCCCGAAATTTTGGTCCGCTTGCGTGATGGAGTGGTCACGGTTCGGCCGATTGCCGGAACACGGCCGCGCGGGGAGAGCCCGGCGGAGGACGACGCCTACGAAGCGGATTTGCTTGCCGATCCCAAGGAGCGCTCCGAACATTTAATGCTGCTGGATTTGGGCCGCAATGATGTGGGCCGCGTCTCCCGTCCGGGCAGCGTGCGCATCACATCACGGGAAGAAGTCGAACGCTACAGCCATGTCATGCACATAGTCTCCAATGTCGAAGGCGATATCTTAGACGACAAAGACGCGGTCGACGCACTGTTTGCAGGATTTCCCGCCGGCACGGTATCTGGCGCGCCGAAAGTGCGTGCAATGGAAATCATTGACGAAATTGAACCGCATCGCCGGGGTATTTACGGCGGAGCCGTGGGCTATTTCAGTGCGGATGGTGGTATGGATACGTGCATTGCCTTGCGGACCGCGGTGTTTCGAGACGGCAAAATGCACGTGCAGGCCGGTGCCGGTGTGGTCCTGGATTCAGATCCGGAATCGGAAAGAGTCGAAACCGTCAATAAGGCAGCCGCCTTGTTTCGAGCCGCGGAAGATTCACTCGACCAGTGACGCAGACTGTGTGCTGTCGGGTGTCGACAAACTGACTCGCTCCACCATACCGCGGACAGTGACAAACTGAATTCCACGCGCCCTTGCGCCGTCAATCCAATTCTCTAGCACCTCCAACGTCTGGGGATGTGGATGCCCGATCGCCACCGCCCAGCCCCGTGATTTCGCCAAATTTTCAGCTTGTTCCAGGCGCGCGATAATCGCGCTTTCTTCGATGACATGGTCGAGAAAAATATCCCTTTCCAATGTCACGAACCCGATGTCGCGGGCAATGCGCGATCCGTGGCTGCCCGACGCTGTCCGCGAATCTAAAAACAACGGCACCGCCTGCGACGCCTCTTCGAGAATGACCTGCATCGCATGGTCATCGCGGGTAAAGCGACTGCCCATATGATTATTCAATCCGATGGCACCAGGAACGCGGGCAAGCGACCAGCGCATGCGCGCGCGAAGCGCGTCATCGCTGAGTTGAAGCAGCAATGCATTCGGCCCCGGGTCAGCCAACCCAACCGGTTCCATTGGCACATGCACGATCACATCAAGCCCGGCCGCATTCGCGATCTGTGAAGCACTCGACGCGTCCTCCGCGTAGGGTAGGATCGCCACCGTCAGCGGTGCATTCAGTCCCAATAATCGCATTAAAGCCGGCTGATTGAGTCCCATATCATCAATGATCAGCGCGATGGTTGGTTCGGGCAACATATCAATGGGTTCACCAGGCAAGACGACCCGAGCACTGGATATTGATTCCGCCGGCGGCAATGCGCTCACAGTGTCAGGTGGGGCAATCGCATAGAAAACACTATTCTCGCCCGCATCCACATTTTCTGGTGCAGCCGGCAAGATGATCGGGTCCGTATACGGGATGACGAGCGTGCGCGTCAGAGCTGCAGAATTTGAAGCCTCGTCGGACGGCAACGGAACGGTGGAATTTGGAGTAGCGGCAGTATTGGACTCGGCATTCTCTGCCCCGCGGTCAGACGCAAACATGACGGCTGCAACCAAAAACAATACCGCCGCGGCCGCACCGGCAAGCGTGTGCACCGAAGAATTTAGAGTGCGAATCGGAGGGGGATTTTCCTGAGTCATGCCAACAGCAACGCTCGCACCGATTAACCAGTCGTTAAACAGTCACCGCATTGGCCTTTTCCAGTGAACCGCCTAGGAAGAATACGGCAGGAGACTCGCATGCTTTTGATCATCGATAATTATGACAGCTTTACGTTCAATCTGGTGCACTACTTTTTGGAGCTCGGCGCAAAAACCCGAGTTGTTCGAAATGACGAGCTCACGGTTGCACAAGCCCTGTCACTTCGCCCCAATGGCATTGTCCTGTCCCCTGGCCCCTGTGCGCCGGATACCGCCGGAATTTGCCTCGACCTGATTCGCAAAGCTCCGGCAGAGATGCCGATTCTAGGCGTCTGTCTGGGCCACCAGGCAATGGGGCAAGCGTTCGGCGGTGACGTCATCGCGGCGAAAGAAATCATGCACGGTAAAACCAGCCCTATTTCACATGGCGGCACAGGGTTGTTTGCCGATATACCCAACCCGTTTATCGCCACACGCTATCACAGCCTTGCCATCAAGCCGGAATCCTTCCCGGCCGCTCTTCGCGTCACAGCGCGCACTGCAGATGGTGAGATTATGGGATTATGCCATATAGAACGTCCGATCCACGGCGTGCAATTCCACCCGGAATCGATCGCGTCCGAGCATGGACATCATCTCCTCCGCAATTTTCTCAATATGACCAAAGAATCTATCGCCATACCCGCCTGACCGCCGCGGCTCATTGCCAAGCTACATTTCGCGCCTTATGACAAAATGGTTCGTTCATTTCCAACCCGAGTCAGCCGGTATGCCGATCCCTAGCGCCCTTCAGACACATGCAAGCCTTGCACGCGCAAGCGGTCTGTCTGTTTGCGCTCGTCCGTGCGTTCGATACCATCCGCTGAACCGATGCGAGGCGCGCTTTGCCGCCTGGGGTTTGGGACGGCGATGGCGCAGCCCGGTCTGATCTTTACGGTCAACCCAACGCGGTCACTTCCATCCGAGAAGCGGTTCCCGCGCCCATCAGAACACCTACCACGCATAACAAGAAAGATTGCGGCATGAGCCAGCTCGCACTGTGCCTTAAGGCGTTAAGCCAGGGACAACGCCCCCAACCCTCACACATTGAGGGTGCTTTTGAACAATTGATGGACGGAGACGCCCCCGATGCGGCCATTGGTGGCTTTCTCATGGGACTCGCGGCAATCGGCGAGACGCCGGACGACATCGTTGCAGGCGCGCGCGTGCTGCGTGGTCGCATGGCGACCATCAACGCGCCAGCCGGGGCGATTGATACCTGCGGAACCGGCGGCGATGGCAAAGGTGCCTACAATATCTCCACAGCAGCCGCCATTGTTGCCGCCGGAGCGGGAGCCATTGTTGCCAAGCACGGAAATAGAGCGGCTTCATCCAAATCGGGATCCTCCGACGTTCTGGGGGAATTAGGCGTTTGTCTGGGCGCCAGGACGGAGGATGTCGAGCGATCCATCCGGGAAGCGGGCGTAGGCTTTTTGTATGCCCCTGCACACCATAGCGCGGTGAGACATGTAGCAAGCGCCCGCAAGGGACTGGGTGTGCGCACACTGTTCAACCTGCTTGGCCCGCTCGCCAATCCCGCCGGGGCAAAACGACAATTACTGGGGGTCTTCGATCCGCGGTGGATGCAGCCGATGGCCCAGGCTTTGCGCGATCTCGGGTGCGAGCGAGCCATCATAATGTGTGGCCAAGATGGCATGGACGAGATCACCACGACCATGGGCACTGATGCGGTCGAGCTTCGTGATGGTGAAATTCGCCAATTCGAGATTACACCGGAGGATGCCGATATCCCTCGCGCCACCGAGACCGAGTTACAAGGCGGCGATCCAGCCTATAATGCGGCGGCAATCCAGAGATTACTGGATGGCGAGACCGGCGCCTTTCGAAACATTGTTTTGCTCAATGCCGGTGCTGCCCTCATGCTTGCCGATCGAGCTGCCGACATTCGAGAAGGCGCACAATTGGCCGCCAGCGCCATCGATGACGGCCGGGCACGCCGGGCACTCGACCGGATGGTCACCATCTCCAATGGCGGAGTCTGAGCATGACAGTCTTGCCGGATACGCTGAAACATATTGCGCGTTACAAACGTGCGCATATCGCGACCTGCAAAATTGCCGCGCCGCGCGCCCAAATTGAGCAAGGCGCGCAGGCTGCATCTCCCGTTCGTGGATTTCACTCGGCACTGCGTGCAACCGAACAGGACGGAAAAGTCGGCCTGATCGCAGAGATAAAAAAAGCCAGCCCGTCAAAGGGGTTGATACGGGCGGACTTTGATCCACCTGCGCTGGCACGCGCCTATAAGGCGGGCGGTGCCACATGCCTGTCAGTGCTGACAGACACACCGAGTTTCCAGGGCGCGGACTCCTTCTTGATCGCCGCACGGGCAGCGTCTGACTTGCCGGTGCTACGCAAGGATTTCATGTTTGATTCCTATCAAATTGCCGAGGCCAGAATGCTCGGGGCCGACGCCATCTTGGTTATATTGGCTGCCGTTGATGATATGACAGCCCGAATCCTGATCGACGAGGCGACGCGATGGTCAATGGATGCTCTGGTGGAAGTGCATGATGCCGACGAGATGAAACGCGCGCTCGACCTTGGTGCCCCCTTGCTCGGTATCAATAACCGCAACCTGCGCACCTTCGACACGACCCTGGACACATTCACAAAACTGGCGCCCATGGCTGGCCATGGGCACACGCTTGTCGCCGAGAGCGGCATCTCTACGACAGGTGATGTGGCAAAATTACGCGCAGATGGTGCTCAAGCACTCTTGGTGGGCGAAAGCCTGATGCGTCAGCCCGATGTCACTGCTGCTACCAGGGCGCTTCTCCTCTAGCCAGCAGGCGTTCCGACGCGCTTGACCCCCGAGAGGAACACATATAGAACAAAATCAATATTCCCGATTTGTTCTCACTCGGACAAGTGTCGCCGTTATGACGTTACAGCGTTCGAACCAAACGGTGATTCGCAATAATACAGGGGTCTGCCTTGCTGACGCGCAAACAACACGAATTGCTTCTCTTCATCCACAGCCGCATTACACAAAGCGGTGTTTCTCCCTCTTTCGATGAAATGAAGGACGCGCTGCAATTGGCGTCAAAGTCTGGCGTACACCGCCTGATCACCGCGCTCGAAGAACGGGGCTTTATTCGACGATTGGCCCATCGTGCGCGCGCGCTCGAAGTAGTGAAAATGCCAGAATCCGCAGCGACAACACCGCCCGCAGATAAGTCCAACAACTCGGAATCAGCGGATCTTGGACCGAATGTGGTTCGCGCCAATTTCAACAAGCCTGAAAGTGCGGGCGGCAACGACTCCGCCATCGAAGTTCCGGTTCTCGGCCGCATCGCGGCAGGTGTACCAATATCTGCCATCCAACATGAAACCGACCGCTTGTCGGTCCCCGCAGACATGATCCACGGTGGCGAGCACTTTGCCCTGGAAGTTCAGGGCGATTCTATGATTGAGGCCGGTATCTTGGATGGTGATATCGTTATTATCAAACGCAGCCAATCCGCCGAAAATGGTGCGATCGTCGTTGCCCTTGTCGATGACGAGGAAGCGACGCTAAAGCGCTTGCGCAAGAAAGGGGCATCGATCGCCCTGGAAGCAGCGAATCCAGAGTATGAAACTCGAATTTTCGGACCGGATCGCGTGCAAGTTCAAGGCACCCTCTCCGGCCTGATACGAAAATATCACTAATCGACAATCTCGGTCGCCAGCATCCAATGGTTATGATCCCACGGTCCTGAATTACAAATGTATTTCTAAATGGGTGTCACGCCTGCAATGCGATCTATGGACAGGTCGATAATACACGATCAGTGTTGATGCATCCCTCTTTACGCGGTGTCGAAACCCTGCGTCGTCAAGTGACCCAGCTTTGCCAGAGCCGGCGTCCGCCCGCGCCCCTCACGTCCCGCAACCGAATAATCTCACCGTCCTGTGTCCAAATCATTGTGCCCCCGCGACGAGACAATACTCGCGCATCGAGTACCAAAGCGTCACATCTCCGGGCTAAATATTCCGGCATTGCCACCCGACTCACCAGGATGTGATTACGAGCGCAATCCTCGCGCCATTGAACCCACGATTCAACGAGTCCCAATCTCACGCCTGATGACTGGCCCGTGCAACCAATATCATCGCATCCCAGCGCCATCCGCTCGGCCTGCGCGCCCAGACCGTGCTGTTCCAGGAATACACGTATATCGAAACGTGACCGCCGCGACGTGCTGACTTGCCAGCCATTCACGGCTTCCACATTCCGCGACACAATCACCCCGTCCTCCGAAACAAACATATTCGGTGGAGTTCCAGCCCCCCAAGCCAATACGGCCATCAGAGATAAACCAAGGCCCGCCAACCGCATCCAACCTCTCATAACAACCACGCACACGAAACCAACCGAATATACGACTAACACCCACCCCTCCGTCGCCGGCATCGGTCGCATGGCTTCTGGCAAACTTGCCGTCCAGGCCGAGACGGAAAAAACCAAGTCCAAACCCCAACCCATTATCTGCAAGGGAACATCTTCAAGACCTAATGGCATCAATGCGAGACCGACCGCGCCCGCCGGCATCGCAACCAGCGAAAACACCGGCATCGCCAGCAAATTCCCCAACAATCCATAGCTGGCCATGCGATGAAAATGGAAAATGGCGAACGCAGACGTCGCCATTCCCGCAACCACGCTCGTCATGGTCAACCCGCCCAGAAACGCGGCAATTGGGTTGGTTTGCTTTACTCTCCCTTGCCTTCGCGGTCGAAAGCGCCAGGCTTCATAGGCAGTAATCAACGCAGCGACGGCGGCAAACGACATTTGGAAACCAGGGCCAATCAGGGCTTCCGGCTGGAAGAATAAAACAAGGCTCATCGCAACCGCCAGCGTGTGGATAGACAACGCCCGTCTGGACAAAAGCACCGCACCCAGGACTGAAATTGTCATTATGAAGGCCCGCTGTGTCGGGATACTTCCCCCGGAGATTAGCAAGTATAACAAAGCGGCGACCATAGCCCCGATCGCCGCCGGGCGAGCCGCATCATTCTTGCAGGCCCAGGGTTGGACCAATGCTCCAATCAATCGAATGACGTAGAAAACTCCCCCGGCAATCAAAGCCATGTGCATGCCGGAAATCGCCAATAAATGGCCCAAACCGGCCGCTCGAAGATTGTCCGCTGTCTGTTGATCAATCCCGGCCCGGTCTCCAGCCAGAAGCGCCGCGGCCACCGCCCCCTTTTGCCCCGGCAGCAATCTACGAATTCGCTCGGCCAGGTCCCACCGAAATCTCGCTAAGGCGCGACCAAAACCATCACTATTGTCCTCGCCCCCGGCATGAACCGGTGCGATCGCAAATCCCGTCGCACCAAGTTCCTTGAAGTAAGCATGAAACTCAAAATCATAACTGCCCGGTGAAACCGGCCGTGATGGACGCGTTAGGACTGCGCGCACATTGATAAAATCTCCGGGTTGAATGTCCCCGGGGTCTGCCAGCAGCCGGACCCGGCGAGGCGGATCCTCGGATCGCTCCAAGGTTTGAACCCGGATGACCAATCGGGCGCGCCCTCTCGCCCCCCGTTCGATCGATTCCAGCCACCCCTCGACAGTGACCGCGCGCTCGCTGATCTCCAATTCTGTTGTTGCTAGGGATGCGGTTCGATATTGGGCCCTGCCAAACCCTCCCAGCGCGGCCAACACGATCAGAAGAAATACAAGCAGCGATGGCCGATGACGTACGAGCAACAGCCCGCCAAGGCATAGAAAAAAAACACCCCAGACGGCCCACATCAGCTCCATTCCCGGCTCAAACGGTAACGAAAAATAACTTCCGATACCGACCGCAAAGCCGAGCGGCCAAATTAATCCGGATCGCCCCGGCCGCACGGCGCCACCGGCCCCGAGGTTTCGCCGGATAAAAGTGAGGCAATCTGCTAATACTGAGCCGAATTTGGACTGATTCAGCCACGCCTCTATGGCGCGCGAGGGCAAGCGTGCTAACAAGTTCATCCCTCCAGATCTGATAGTTTCGACACCCATGAAAAACAACCATAGACATGTAGTGACAAGGTTTGCACCCTCTCCGACGGGATTCCTTCATATTGGTGGCGCGCGCACCGCTCTTTTCAACTGGTTGTTTGCGCGTCATCACGGCGGTCAATTCCGGCTTCGCATTGAAGATACCGATCGGAAGCGGCACTCCGAAGACGCCGTTCAGGCGATTCAGGACGGGTTGAACTGGCTGGGACTCGATTGGGATGGTGATATCGTGTCGCAGTATTCCGGAGCAGCTCGCCACGCCGAAATCGCTCGGGACTTGATCGCATCCGGCCACGCGTTTCGTTGCTATGCGACGCCTGAAGAAGTAGAAAAATTACGCGAGGAGGCGCACAAAGAGGGGCGCGCACTTCGGTCGCCATGGCGGGACTGCTCCGCATCGGACGCTCCCGCAAATACAGATTTCGTTATCAGGTTTCGCGCAAGCGACGAGCCAACCATCATCCAGGATAACGTGCAGGGCGAAGTGCGCTGGGCCGCTAAGGATTTCGATGATCTTGTTATCCTGCGTAGTGACGGGAGTCCGACCTATAACCTTGCTGTTGTTGTCGATGACCACGATATGGGCGTCACCGACATTATTCGCGGCGATGATCACCTGGTTAATGCCGGACGCCAGGCTCAAATTTATGATGCGATGCAATGGGATCGGCCAGAATTCGCCCATGTACCGCTGATCCATGGTCCTGATGGCAAGAAGCTCTCCAAACGCCATGGCGCTCTGGGAGCGGAAGCCTATCGCGAGATGGGCTATCTCCCGGAAGGTCTGCGCAATTATTTCCTGCGCCTCGGCTGGGCTCACGGCGATCAGGAGTTTTTCACCGATGCCGAAGCGATCGAAGCCTTTGGTATGTCGGGTCTCAATAAGGCCCCGGGTCGCATAGATTTCGACAAATTGGCCCACGTCAACGGACAGCACATGGCTGTGGCTGAAGACGCTCGATTGAGCAATCTACTGCAACCCTTTCTAAAACCACTTGAAAACTGCATTACCGACCCCCAATTAACGCAGCAACGGTTGATAACCGCAATGCCAGTGGTCAAATCGCGGGCATCGACACTGGAAGAACTTGCAAATCAGGTTTACTTTCTTCTCAAGTCCCGCCCCTTAAAGGTGGAAGGCAAAGTTGCAAAATCTCTCAAGGACGATGCAAGACAGCGCCTTAACCGCCTTTTCACCCGCTTGACCGACATAGAGAACTGGTCGGAACCTTCACTTGGGTCCGCCCTCAACGAATTCGCTGAGATCGAGGAAATCGGTTTTGGCAAAATCGGGCAGCCATTGCGCGCTGCCCTGACCGGCGGAGCACCTGCTCCGGACCTGGCCCTGGTTATGGAATTTCTGGGCCGAGACGAAACACTGGGTCGCATCAGTGACCAAATGACGCCGAGCGCCTGACGCCGGCAACCGACAGACTGGAAAGACGTGATGAAAAGCAAAGCAAAACCAAACGGCTCCGCAACTCTTAACTATAACGGCAAGAGTGTAGATCTCCCCATCTATAGCGGTGAACTTGGACCGGACGTTCTTGATATCAGAGCCCTGTACAAACACACGGGCATGTTTACCTACGACCCTGGATTTACCTCCACGGGAAGCTGCGAAAGTCAGATAACTTTCATTGACGGTGATGAAGGCACGCTGCTCTACCGTGGCTATCCCATTGATCAACTCGCGGAAGAATCCTCTTTCATCGAGGTTTGTTATCTGCTGTTGCACGGCGAATTGCCGGACGCGAAAGGCCTGGACGATTTTGACCAGACGATCCGCCGTCACTCCATGCTGCACGATCAGTTCGATCAATTCTTCCGGGGTTTCCGCCGTGATGCGCACCCGATGGCCATTATGGTCGGGACCGTCGGTGCCCTCGCCGCGTTTTATCATGACAGCACTGATGTCAACGATCCCGATGCGCGCAATGTCGCAAGTCTTCGTATGATCGCAAAAATGCCAACAATTGCTGCGCGGGCGTATAAATATGCGATTGGTCAGCCGTTTATCTCACCGCGAAATGATCTCGATTATGCCAGCAATTTCCTGCGCATGTGTTTCGCCGTTCCAGCAGAGGATTACGAAATAAATCCGATCCTGGCGCGTGCGATGGACCGCATATTCACTCTGCATGCAGATCACGAGCAAAATGCCTCCACTTCCACCGTCCGACTGGCCGGCTCCTCCGGGGCCAACCCATTTGCCTGTATTGCCGCAGGCATTGCTTCTCTCTGGGGCCCTGCCCATGGCGGAGCCAATGAAGCGGCCCTCAAAATGCTCGGTGAAATCGGAACGGTCGATCGTATCCCCGAATTCGTCGCGCGCGCGAAGGATCGCAATGATCCCTTCCGCCTGATGGGCTTTGGTCACCGTGTCTACAAAAACTACGACCCACGCGCCACAGTGATGCGTGAGACCTGCCATGAAGTGTTGAAGGTCATCGGTGTCAAAAATGACCCGATGCTTCAGGTAGCGATGGAGTTGGAGCGCATTGCGCTTGAGGACGAGTATTTCGTCGAAAAGAAGCTATATCCAAATATCGATTTCTATTCGGGTATCACGCTTCGCGCGATGGGATTCCCGACCGAGATGTTCACCGTTCTGTTCGCATTAGCCCGGACAGTTGGTTGGATCGCACAATGGTCAGAAATGATCGAGGACCCGTCTCAGAAGATCGGCCGTCCACGTCAATTGTTCACGGGCGCCCAGAAACGAGATTACAAAGCAATCTCAAATCGCTGATTAAGAAAAACAATAGTGAAAAGGCCACCTCCATCGAGGTGGTCTTTTTTATTGAACCAAAATACCGGCAATCGCAGCGGCGGCACGCTCGCTGGCTTCACCCTCGCCTCGCATGCGATCGGTCGTTTCTTGAAGCTGTTTTGATAACGCCAACCGGTCCTCGGGATTATCCAGCAATGCCTGTAATTCTCTGGCGATTATTTTTCCGGTGCAACGCGTTTGAACAATTTCAGGAACCAGGGCCTTATCCGCAGCAATATTGACCAAACTGATGAAGCGAGATTTCAACACGCGCAATCCGCGAATAATCGCCCAGGTTATCCAGCCCAGCTTGTAGGCCGTGACAGTCGGGATCCCCGCGGTGGCGAGCTCAGTTACAACCGTTCCCGAACATGCCAGCGCCAGATCCGCGGCCGAAAAGGCATCGGCCTTCTCTGTTTCAGGTACCACTACGGCATGCTTCCAACGTGGATCCTTTGCAAGACGCAGGTGAACCATATCCGAGATTGGGTCTGCCAAGACCAAGACCGGACGCACTTTATCCCCTAACAGATCAATTGACCGAGAAAACGGTTCATACAGGCGTTTGATTTCTGATGGTCGACTGCCGGGCAAGACTATCAATATATCCGCGTCAGGCGTGATGCTATGGCGAAGGCGGAACTGTGCACCATTTCCGCTCAGAGGACGCTCCAGCGTCGGATTGCCGACAAAGGTGACGGGCAAACCGTGCTGCCGATAGAATGGCGCATCGAAACTCAAAATTGTCAGCAAATGGTCGACCGTCGCGGCCAGCGTCTTTGCCCGCCCAGGACGGGTCGCGAAAACTTGTGGTCCGACGTATTTTACTAACTTGATATCGGGCGCTGCCGCTCGGACCGCTTGAGCGACACGCAGTGTAAAACCCCAGGAATCAACAAGAACGACGACAGCAGGTTTCGCTCGCAGGATATTCTCCACGGCCTCAGAAACTTTCTGTTTCACCAGTCCATAAGCTTTAAGGCCCTCGACAAATCCCAAAATCGATAATCCGTCGATATCGATATCACTTGCCACACCGGCCTTCGCCATGGCGTTGCCGCCGATCCCCGAAAACCGGTAATTTTCGTTTTCACGTGCCCTCAAAGCGTCGATCAGACCGGCCCCGAGTAGGTCTCCGGATCGTTCCGCCGCAACAATATAAATGAGTGGCCCCTCACCCATCGGTACCAACATCACGCGCGATAAGGAACATGCCGGCATCATCGAGCAATTTGATAACCAGCTCCCGCTCCAAAATCAGGGCTCTGTCAGCCTGAAGCGCAATTCCGGCGAGCCCGGCATCGCGACATCGCCGAACGGTTTCCGGTCCAATCGTCGGCAAATCTACACGTAATTCCTGGATAGGTTTCGGAATCTTCGCCAATACACCCTTGCGATCATCGGCGCCCTCTCCAAGGTGATCAGGCAGAGCAGCCACACGATCCAGCATCAAATCCGTGCCCTCTTGTGCCTCGACCGCCAAGACAAGCCCCCCGGCGACCACGGCACCCTGGCCAATATCCATAGCACCAATTTTTTCAGCGACTTCGAACGCTTTGCTTATGTCTGCTAACTGCTCGGAACTTGGGCTATGCGCGCCCAAAACACCCGCCCGCGGGGCCAGTCCAGCCAGCACGACATCAGGACCAATAATTTCAAATCCGGCTTTCTCAAACTCACCGATAACCGCGCGCAAAATCGCATCATCACCCTCGCGCGCGGCCGCAATAGCCTTGGGCAAAAATCCCAATCCATGCGCATCGACCTTCAAGTCCTTGAAGTTTGGTCTTGTCACATATCCAGCGAAGCAGACCCGCGTACAATGCGCCGACTTCAATGATTTGATGATTGTCCCAATTTCACCGACCGACATGTTAATTGTGTCATAGGCGCTGTAATCATGATCAGCGAAACCGTTGAGTCGGATCACAAACGGTCTTGTTTCAGCGACTGCGTTCGCGATTACTGCCGGTAAAGTACCCCCACCCGCAATCAGCCCAAGCCGACCGGAACTCGTTGAATTTGTCGCATCAATCATGCGGCATGCAGAGTGATCGCAGGGAATCCTTCCGGATAAAGCTGATCACTTCCATCACAGGTTCATTGCTCTCATAGACGCGAGCAACATCCTGTAAACGCTCCTGAAATGTACCCTCCGCCGCAAACAGCAATCGATAAGCCGATCGCAGGTCGCGAATTGTATCACGCGGAATTCCGCGACGTTTCAGTCCGATTACGTTGAGGCCAACCAAATGGGCGTGATTACCGATCGCCGAACCATAGGGAATGATATCGCCAACAATGAGCGCCATTGCCCCGATGAAGGCGTGACGGCCGATCCGGGTATTTTGATGCACACCGGCATAACCACCCAGGATGACGTGATCCTCAATCGTCGAGGAACCACCGATCGTCGCCCCATTGGCAAACACCACCCGGTCACCCACGGTGCAATCATGGGCGACATGGCTCCCGACCATGAAATAACCGTCATCACCAATCACGGTCTTGGCCCCCCCAAAGGCCGTGCCAGGATGCATCGTCGCGTTTTCACGCAGGATATTGCGTTTGCCTAAAACAAGCTCTGTCCGCTCACCCTCAAACTTAAAATCCTGCGGTGGGTGTCCCAAATGCACATTTGGGTAAAGCACACAATCCTCACCGATCGTCGTATAACCATCGACAGTGACGTGTGAAATCATACGGACCCGGTCACCAACAACCACGTCGGGCCCCACGATACAAAAGGGGCCGATTTCAACCCCCTCACCAATAATGGCGGACGAATCAACGAGTGAGCTGGGGTGAATTGTTGAATTCGACATTAGTTTTCAACGGCCTTCGCAGAAAATTCAGCCTGAACGGCCTTCGCTCCATCAGCAAACACAATGCCATTAAACTTGAAGACACCGCGTCGATTGAGGACGACCTCGACCTCCATGCGCAGCATCATGCCTGGACGGACCGGTGCTCGAAACTTGACCTTGTCAGCGCCCAAGAAAAACACCGTCACGTCTTCTGGAGACACGCCCAAAGTCTTATACATCAAGATCGCGCCGGTCTGCGCCAAGGCCTCCAGCATCAGCACGCCAGGCATGATTGGATTATCGGGAAAGTGGCCAGTAAATTGTGGTTCATTGGCGGTAACAGCCTTAAATCCGACAATCGACTTTCCGAGCTCGATATTCTCGGCAGCATCTACCAGCAAAAACGGATAGCGGTGCGGAAGAATCGTCATTATTTCGGCGTTTTCAATTCGATCAGTCACTGCTTTCACTCGATTTCTTGGCTTTGCGCTTGTTGCGGACAATCTTTCGAATTTCCGCAATTTCTCGCATATGGCTCTGGATAGGTTGGGCCGGTGCACCCGAATAAGTCGCTCCTGCAGGCACGCTAGTCATTACAGCCGAGTTCGCGGCGATTTTTGCCCCTGTCCCGACCACCACGTGATCTGACACGCCAACGCGGCCGCCAAACATCACATTTTCCTCAATAATCGAACTGCCAGAAACGCCACTAAAGCCTGGCATCACCAAGTTTCTGGCAATTTGGACATTATGAGCAATGTGACAAATATTATCGATTTTGCTGTCATCCCCGATACTGGTATTCCCGAACACACCGCGATCAACTGTTGTATTGGCACCAATTGTCACGCGATCCCCCAGAAAGACACCGCCCAAATGCGGTACATCCACCAGACCTTCAGACGATATTGCGATACCAAAGCCGGCTTCACCAATCACGGCTCCCGCAAGAATGTTGCAGTTTTCGCCAATATCAGTGCATCGCAAGGAGGCATTTGTACCAATACGACTGCCGGCCCCGATATGACACCCCGGACCAATGCTCACGCCTGAGTCCAGATAAACATCGGCTCCAATCTGGACATCGCCGCCGATCACCACACCCGGGGCTAAACACGCTGTTTCATGTATCTCAGCGCTCGCGTCTATCATCGGACCGGGTTCAAACCGTCGCAGTTTGAACAGCGCATTGATGGCCAGTGACATCGCCGCACGCGGAGAATTATGGTCGAGCGTAATGGCCCCCAAAGCCCGTAAATCAGCGGAGAGCTCTGGTCGCGTGATAACAACGACGCCCTCGAGACTGGTCGGAGCGACCTGCTGCAGCATTTTCGCCGAGTCGACATAAGCCAGCGTGCCAATTTGGGCCGTCTCAAGCGAGGACACGCCCAGAACCTCAGTTGCACCCTTCCCGGAATCAGAAATCGCCGCACTGGTAAGTGCGGCGATCTGATTTAGAGATAACGGGCCCAACCGGTCATAGAACCGAAGATCTGCCACGATAAATCCTGTCTGCTATTGTTCCTGCGCTGCTTCAGCATTCTGAGGCAAACGGACACGATTGACCGACACAGATGGAAGCTGAGCATTCAGACGCTCGATAACTGCGGCGCTGACATCAACATCCGGACTGGCGAATACGATATTTGCCCGATCAACAAGGATATCCAGCTGGTTCTCTTGGAAGATCTCTTCCAGAATTGGCTGAAGAGCCTCCAGCACCGGACGCATGGCCTGGCGTTCTGTATAGGTGAATTCTTGCTCGCGAACCCGCCGCGCGGCTTCGTATTCCTGGATGGAACGATTGAGCGTCTGGATACGTGACACCAAGTCTGGGCGCGATTGCACCTGCTCCGGTGTCATAATCGCTGTTTCCGCAGAAAGCCGTTCGGTTTCCTGCTGGATTAGCAAATTCATGGCCGACAATTCTGCCGCCATTTCCTGTTGGATAGCGCCGAGTCGGGTCGCAATATGCTGCCCCACAACGCTTTGAGCGAGCACACGCTGCTGATTGATCACGCCGACTTTTGTCTGGGCGAAAGCAGGTGCGGCCAAACCAGCAAAAAACACTGGAAGGATGAGGAAAAGTTTAAAGAATTTCATAGTTTAGAACCCTGTACGCGTGCTGAAACGGAAGAATTCGGCCCGGTCGTAGTCTTCTTTCAAGAAGGCTTCGGCGAAATCGAACCGGACTGGTCCGAATGGGGAATCCCAGAAGATGCTGAGGCCAGCGGATGCACGGAGCGACAGGTCATCAACCGTAAAGATGCCACCTGGCGTCTCTGCGATCTGATCTGAACTGTCTAGCAAGCCCAATGTACCAAACTCCGTAAATACGCTGCCGGAAACGCCATATTGCTCAGGCAGTCCCAGCGGGAATGTAACCTCGAATGTACCCACTGCATAAAGCCTGCCACCCAGGGAATCCCTGCGGATAAGCTCGCCAGTGGCTGCGTCCCTCGTTACTGTGCGTGCGCCAATACCCGCCACTTCAAATCCGCGGAATGTATTTCCGCCCTTGAAGAAACGGTCATTAATTCGGATCGAGTCTCCGCCCCAAGGAAGCACAAAGCCTGCATTCCCCGAGAAACTCGCAACCACGCCATCCCAAAGTCCCTGGTAGATTGTACCCGATGCTTCGGTCTTGACGAATCTAACATCGCCCCCAAATCCGGCGAAATCTTGATTAAAAGAAAGCCTAAATCCGTTTCTTGGCTCAATCGGGTCATCAAGCTGACCCCAATTCAGAGAATAACCAAGCACGGAAGTCCTGCGTGTACCCGCCTGATTGGCCAAAGAAGCAGAGGCGGAGGCGAACACCAGAACATTGTCATTTCTCAGTGTGTAACGCAGCTGCAGATTACTCTGCGCGGTTACCGGGAAGCCGAGCCGCAGGCTGAAACCGGTTGATTCTGTTTGGAAAGACGCCTCGGAGATAAAGTCAGAATTGACCCGGAACAAGTCAAAACCAGCTGCCATGTTTCGATCAAGGAATCGCGGCTCGGTAAAACGAATATCAATCTGCTCGCGGCGCGAACTCACAGAAACACGCAAACGCAGGAATTGCCCACGCCCTCGAAGATTTCGCTCCGAAATAGACAGATCAATCAAAAACGCATCGGCGGATGAGAAGCCGGCACCAAAGGCCAATTCACCCGTTGGCTGTTCGGTCACGCTGACCTGGACACGCGCACGATCGGGTGCGGACCCCGGTGTTTCGACGAGTTCAACTTCCTCAAAGAAGCCCAAGCGTCTCACATTATTGCGAGATCGGTCGATCAAAACCTGATTAAAGGCATCGCCTTCAACGATGTTAAACTCACGGCGGATCACATTATCCAAAGTTCGTGTATTGCCTGCAATATCGATCCGTTCGATGTAAACCCGTGGGCCCTCATCAATTACAAATTCGATATCAACAGTTTGAGTGTCCCGATTCCGAACGCTCAGCGGCCGGATGTTCACAAAAGCATAGCCCGAAGCACCCGCCGCAAATGTCAGCGCATCCACACCATCTTCGATGACTTGGCCCCGGAACAACTCCCCGGTTCGCGCCGGCAACATGGCCGTCAGCATATCTTCGTTCAAATCCGAAATTTCCGAGGTCACTTTGACCTCGCCAAAATTGTAGACTTGGCCCTCATCAATCGTGAATGTGATGTAAAAATCGCGTTGATCCGGCGTTAGCTCGGCAACAGCGGACAACACTCGGAAGTTTGCAAACCCCTGATTTTGGTAGAATTGGCGTAGCAATTCGCGGTCATACTCAAGACGATCCGGGTCGTAATTGTCATTGGAACCAAAGAAACGCCACCAACGAGATTCCTGCGTAACCAGCTCTGAGCGCAGGCGGCGGTCACTGAATCGGTCATTACCAATAAAGTTGATACGGCGAACACCGGTCAGCGGGCCTTCAGAAATTTCGAAAACCAGATCGACACGGTTTTGCGTCTGCTCAATGATCTTCGGTGTCACAGACGCCGCAAAGCGTCCGGAGCGACGATACACTTCAATAATGCGCTGGACATCGGCTTGAACGCGGGCGCGCGTGAAGATGGCCCGCGGGCGCGCCTGAATTTCATCTGTTATCTTCTCATCATCAATGGCGCTATTGCCCTCGAGCAATACCAGATTGATGATTGGGTTTTCCTGAACACGGACGACGACGATTTCGCCACGATCCTCAATCTGGACATCGGCGAATAGACCTGTCGCGAACAGAGTCTGGATAGACAAGTTAATCAGACGCGCAGTGGTCGGCTGACCCTGCTGTATCAGCAAATAAGACAAGACCGTATCGGTCTCTACCCGCTGATTGCCCTCAACCAGCACCTGTCGAACAGCTACCACTTCGGCAGTCGCCACTGTCTCTTGAGAGGCGGGGACGGGCTCCTGAGCCAGCACCGATCCAGAGAGACCAATAGCCGTCAGGGCTGCAAGTACCGCACGTAAAACACTCACCATGGAAGATCGCCGCCTCTAGGTCTCGGTCAAAAAATTTGGCCGAGCTTGTAATTTATATCATTCCAAGTCGCTACAAGCATCATCCCGAGCACAAGTGCAAGCCCAACTTGAAAACCAATGGCCTGCGCTTTTGCACTCAGAGGACGCCGAGCGACAGCTTCATAGGCGTAATACACCAAATGCCCGCCGTCGAGGATAGGAATCGGCAGAAAGTTCACCAATCCCAGTCCAACTGACAAAAAACCGGCCAGATTGATAAGATTGACGAAAAGCAGCATCACGCTCTGTGCGGGGGTCTCGCCGGCCTCCACACTTCTCTGGGCAGTCTGACCCGCAATGGTGGCAATGCCCAACGGGCCATTCAACATCGTCGTCGGGGACCGTCCAGTCACGACATAGCCGATGTATCGCCCGGTCATTGAAACAATGGTCCAGGTTTGCGTCGCGCCATGCTGAATCGCCGAAATCGGGTCATAGCGCTCCCGCATTGACTGCCCGCCCGATTGCAGTCCGAGGCGCGCAATTTGACGCTCCCCGCCGAAATCATCTTCAACGGACGTCATGCGTGCAGCGACATTCAGCTGCAAAACACCATCATTCCGCAGAACATCAACCAAAACCTCTTCATCAGGCCGCCAACTGATTTCGGTTGTGATATCGCTGAAACGCTTGATATCGCGGCCCTCAATGGCCAATACGCGGTCCCCGGCTTCAAACCCAGCCTGCTCCGCTGCACTGCCTTCGATCACGCCACCAACGACCGGTTCGCGATAGCCGACACCAAATGATAGAGCCAAGACGGCGAAAATTGTAATTGCCAGGATAAAATTGGCGATAGGTCCCGCTGCGGTGATGAAGGCCCTTTGCCATATAGGCTTGAAATGGTAGCACTTTTCAGCATCCACTCCGACCGCATCACGAAGCTCCATCAGCTTGTCTGCATCCGGTTCGCTCGCCGCCCCGGCATCGCCGAGGAATTTGACATAGCCCCCAATCGGGAAAAGCGCGATGCGCCAAACGGTGCCATGCTTGTCTCGCCAAGACACAAGGGTTGGACCAAAGCCAAGGGAGAATGCTTCTGAATGCACTCCACACCAGCGCGCTGCCCAGTAATGTCCCAATTCATGGATGACAATCACCAATGAAATCAGAAAGACGAAGGAAAACAACGTCAACGGCAGGGAAAGAATCGCACTCATAAATTCATGTCCACATTCAAACTTTCACCGCCAGGGCGGCAATCACATCCCGCGCGATCGCCCGCGCTCGTCTGTCTATCGCAAAAACATCATCAAAAGCTGATAATCCGGACGGCATATCGGCATCCGAGACACTCCGCTCCAGAGACTCCTCAACGCACCGGGCAATGTCAAGAAACCCGACCGTGCCATTCAGGAATGATGCCACCGCGATTTCATTCGCAGCATTCAGGACCGCCGGCGCACATCCACCGGCCGCAATAACATCTCGCGCCAGACGCAGAGATGGGAATCGACGCGTATCAGGGGCCTCAAAATCCAGCCGTGACAATTGGCTCAAGCTTAAACGTTCAACCGGAGCGGCCATACGTTCTGGCCACGCCAATGCGCTGGCAATCGGTGTTCGCATGTCCGGCGAGCCGAGTTGCGCGAGAACACTGCCATCAGAATATTCCACAAGGCCATGAATGATCGATTGCGGATGCACAACGACATCCACCATGGATTGATCAAGGCCAAACAACCAGCACGCCTCAATGATCTCCAACCCTTTATTCATCATCGTGGCGCTGTCGATGGTAATTTTGGCACCCATTTGCCAGGTCGGATGGGCCAATGCATCTTTTCGCGTCACAGTCTGCATCTGACGAAGTGACCATTCGCGAAAAGGGCCTCCAGACGCTGTCAGGGTGATCGCTTTTATTGAATCGCGTTGATCCTGGTCAAAGACCTGAAAAATGGCGTTGTGCTCGGAGTCGACGGGCAGAAGTCGTGTGCCATATCGATTGGCTTCTTCCATGAACAGGGACCCCGAACACACAAGGCATTCCTTATTGGCGAACGCCAAATTGCGTCCCTGCCGCAGCGCAGCAAGCGTTGGGCGCAAGCCGGCCGCCCCGACAATAGCGGCCATCACCCAGTCGGCCTCCCGGGAGGCGGCCTCAACGATAGCCGTATCGCCAATGCCGATCTCGATCTGCGGATGCGCGGAGAGCGCTTCGCGTAACACATCCGCCTGCTCCGTATCGGCCAACGCAACGCATTCCGCTCCGTGCGTGATGGCCAGATCGGCTAATTGCAGCGCATTTGTCCGGGCCGTTAGGGCGACAACCTGATATGACCCCGCCTTCGCGCGGCTCACCAGATCCAATGTCGCTTGGCCCACTGAGCCTGTGGCCCCCAATATAGAAATACGTCGCGCTTCAGTCATAACGCCAGCCCACCGGCAGGCCAGGTGATTGGAAAGTATGCCAAAACCAGCACGGCAATAATCACTGCCAGCATCAACGCGTCCACCCGATCTAAAACACCGCCATGACCGGGTATCAATGTGCCAGAATCCTTGACCTTAAATCCCCGCTTAAACAACGACATAATCAAGTCACCGGCTACCGCCGCCGTCGCGACGAGCAAAGAAAAAGCCATAACCTGCTGATACGAAAGCCCAAACAAATACCCAATTCCGATCCCAGCTCCGGCTCCGGCGATAATGCCGGCCACCAGGCCGGCCCAGGTTTTTTGCGGGCTGGCAATCGGCAATAATTTGGGTCCGCCAATCCAGGTCCCAACAAGATAGGCAAAGCTGTCCGCCGCCCAAACAATGGCCAACAAGAGGACGACCGATTCCAGTCCGTGATCTAAATCACCGCGCATCGCGGCCAAAAGGCCGGCTGAGAGGGATATGTATAGAACGCCCAACACTTGGATTGACCACCCGCGACGCCAACGTTCCGCTGCCGTCGCCAACGTGCCTAATCCACCCCAGAACAGCGCGTCAGAAATGTCTGTTTGGCCGGCGAGCAAAACCGTACCACACGCCGTGGCACAGGCTATGGCATAGGCCACAGGCGGTGCCTTTGGGTCAGACATTTGCATCCATTCCCATGCCATTGCCGCAGCAAACGCCGCAACCCACGCACTAAAAAATATGTCGCCAAGCCATAAGAGCGCCAATGCGGTCGGCGCGAGGACAAGTGCGGAAACGACACGGCGGCGCAATACCGGATCACGCGGCCCCGACATCCACACCTCCATAGCGCCTGCTACGAATTCGGTATTGATCCAGGGCGCCTTGAAGATGCTCAGCAGAGAAATCCGGCCACAGGACATCAAGGAAGACCATTTCAGCATAGGCGGCCTGCCACAGCATAAAATTCGAAATTCGCTGCTCTCCGCTCGTCCGAACAAGCAAATCTACATCCGGCAAATCATGGGTATCCAACCGCGCCGCCAGGTCACCGTCATTCATCGTTGCCGGGTCCAGCTCCCCGCGAACGCTGGCCTCGGCGAGCTTACGCGCCGCTCGCAGAATTTCGTCTCGGCCGCCATAATTAAAGGCGATGGTCAAGTTGAACAGATCATTATCTCGCGTCATTTCTTCCGCGTTCGTAATAATTGTCTGCAAATCATCTTCCAGATCTTCGCGCCGACCGATGATCCGGATCCGGACACCTCGTTCATGCAATGATTTGAGGTCTGCTTCGACATAGCGACGCATGAGCGCGAATAACGCGCCAACTTCCTCCGGTGGACGACTCCAGTTTTCCGTTGAAAAACTAAACAGAGTCAGATGCTTGATACCCATATCGCCTGCGGATTTCACGGTCGAACGCACTGCTTCCACACCGCGCCTATGTCCAAAAGCCCGCGGTCTCCCCCGCGCTTTTGCCCAGCGGCCATTCCCGTCCATAATCACGGCCAAATGCGTGGGAATAATATCGGTTTCAGGCGCATTTTCAGGCATGTTATCGCTCCGGCGCGGCACCTAAACCTGCATGATTTCTTCCTGCTTCGCCTTCAGGATGTCATCAATGCGCTTTATGGTATCGTCCGTCATCTTCTGAACATCCGAAGCAAATGACTTGTGCTCGTCTTCGGAGATAACACTGTCTTTTTCCAGACGCTTCAGCCCGTCCATGCCATCGCGCCGCACGTTGCGCACCGCTACTCGGGCATTTTCCGAATACGTCCCTGCCAATTTCGCAATTTCTGCACGGCGCTCTTCATTCAATGGTGGAATAGGAATGCGCAGCATCTGCCCGTCCATCACTGGATTGAGACCCAGAGGGGAGTTTCGGATCGCTTTATCGACGGCGGCCACCATGGTCTTGTCCCAGATTTGAACAGAAATCATACGGGGCTCAGGGACCGAAATCGTACCGACCTGACTGATCGGCGTCAAAGAGCCATAGGCGTCAACTTTAATGGGTTCCAGCAAAGCTGTACTCGCACGCCCGGATCGCAGACCCGACAGCTCTTTTTTGAGCGAATCAAAAGCCCCGGACATGCGGCGCTTGAGGTCATCTTCATCAAAATCAGTAACATCGCTCATGGTATGGCCTCTTAAATAAATTTCGAAACTGCAGCGGCTTAGGACTTTTTCGATCCGATTACCGTACACACGCCGTCACCGGCCAAGACTGACGCCAAGCCACCGGTTTCAGCGATATCAAAGACAACGATCGGAATTGAATTTTCCCGCATCAATGTTACCGCGGACGCGTCCATGACCCGGAGGTCCTTCGTCAAGACGTCCAAATAATCCAGCTCATCATATCGCGTGGCATCGTCATTCACGCGCGGATCTGAGGAATAAACGCCATCGACCTGCGTGCCTTTAAACAAGGCATCGCAGCTCATTTCCGCCGCGCGAAGAGCCGCCGCCGTATCAGTCGTGAAAAATGGGTTTCCCGTACCCGCGGCAAAAATAACAACACGGCCCTTTTCCATATGGCGCGTCGCGCGGCGCCGAATATAGGGCTCGCAAACCGTTGTCATTGGAATCGCGGACTGCACTCGGGTCTGGATCCCCTTGCCTTCCAGCGCTGTTTGCATCGCCAAAGCATTCATGACGGTTGCCAGCATGCCCATATAGTCGGCAGCGGCCCGATCCATGCCCTTGGCGGCACCAGCCAGACCCCGGAAAATATTCCCGCCGCCAATGACCAGGCACATCTCCACGCCAGAACGCACTGCATCGGCCACTTCCGAGGCGATACGGTCAGCCGTTTCGATATCAATGCCGTAATTCTGGGAGCCCATAAGGGCTTCGCCGGAAACCTTGAGCAAAACCCGCCGATAGCGCGGAGAGTCTGCTGAGCCCGAGGGCTTGGGTGTTTTTTGATCGCTCACGGCGCGCAGCATATACAATGCACCGGCGCTTTCCAGCGCCGGTGCATTATCAATTCAGGATTGGCCAGTCGCCGCGGCGACTTCGGCAGCAAAATCCTCTTCCTTCTTCTCTACGCCTTCGCCAAGGGCGAGACGAACGAAGCCGGAAATTTCTACAGGTGTGCCAAGCTCTTTGGACGCATCCGCCAGGACCTGTTCGATTGAACGATCAGGGTCCATAACGAAAGCCTGCTTGAGCAGAACAACTTCCTTGAAAAATTTGTTCAGGCGGCCTTCAACCATCTTCTCGATGATATTCTCAGGCTTACCCTGAGCACGGGCCTGTTCGGAGAACACTTCACGTTCCTTGGCAATAATCGCCGGATCAACCGCATCTGTATCAACAGAGACAGGCACCGCAGGTGAACCCGCAGCAACGTGCATGGCAATCTTGCGGCCCAGGTCTGCGAGCGCAGCCGCGTCACCGGAGGACTTAAGACCAACCAATACGCCGATTGTGCCCATGCCGTCAGCGGCCGGGTTATGGACGTAGGAAGACACGACGCCTGGCTCAGCCACGACGACTGAAGAGCGGCGCAAATTCATGTTCTCGCCAATGGTTGCAACGAGTGTGGTCAATGCGGCATTGACGCCCTCGCCCGTTCCCATCTTTGCTTCACCAACCGCTTCGACAGAACCGTCAGTTGCCACGGCAAGACCCGCGATTTCCCGAACAGCAGCCTGAAAGGTTTCGTTGCGAGCCACAAAGTCGGTCTCGGAATTGACCTCAACAACCGCACCGCGGCTGCCATCAGTCGCCACGGCCACAAGGCCTTCAGAGGCGACGCGGTCGGCTTTTTTAGCGGCCTTGGACAGACCCTTTTTACGAAGCCAATCAACGGCGGCTTCAAAATCGCCGTCCGTCTCATTGAGAGCCTTCTTGCAGTCCATCATGCCTACGCCGGTTTGATCGCGCAGTTGTTTCACGATTGCAGCTGTGATCGCGGCCATCGGTATCTCCTGAATTTATTGGTGTCGAAGCCTAGGCTTCGGTTTTACCAGAATCTGTTTCTTTGGATGCAGCAGCTTCAGCCGGAGCCTCTTCTGCGGCAGGAGCAGCTTCAGCAGCAGGTGCTTCGGGAGCTGCTTCTTCGGCTGGAGCTTCTGCAGCAGCAGTCTCTTCAACCAGAGCTTCTACCGGCGCATCGGCCTCACCCAGATCAACACCCATCGCTACCTGGCTATCCGCCATGCCATCAAGGGCAGCATCGGCGATCAGGTCGCAATACAGCGCGATCGCGCGGCTTGCATCATCATTGCCCGGGATCGGCATATCGATCGGGTCCGGGTCACAATTGGAATCGACAACCGCGATCACAGGAATACCAAGCTTCTTGGCTTCCAGAATGGCGATGCCTTCCTTATTGGTGTCGACCACGAACATCAGGTCAGGCAGGCCGCCCATGTCCTTAATGCCGCCAAGCGCACGCTCGAGCTTATCGCGCTCGCGTGTCAGCATCAGCTGTTCTTTCTTGGTCAGGCCGGCAACACCGCCCTCACTCTCGAACATGGTCTCAAGCTCACGAAGACGCTTGATGGAATTCGAAATGGTACGCCAGTTGGTCATCGTGCCGCCAAGCCAGCGGTGATTGACGTAATACTGGGCGCAACGCTTTGCTGCGGCGGAAAGCGGGTCAGAAGCCTGACGCTTGGTGCCGACAAACAGGACACGACCGCCCTTTGCAGCCACATCACGCACGGCAACGAGGGCCTGGTGCAGAAGTGGAACTGTCTGGGACAGATCAAGAATGTGGATGTTGGAACGCTCACCAAAGATGAAATCTTTCATCTTCGGGTTCCAACGGTGGGTCTGGTGTCCAAAGTGACAGCCAGCTTCAAGAAGCTGACGCATGCTGAAATCAGGGAGTGCCATCGATTTAAATCCTTTTTCCGGTTGGCCTCCACGGAGCGGAGCCGCCCGTTTGACCGGGACGGCACCGGAGCGACTTGCCAGATGACAGGCCGAGCTCCGCGTGCGGGATGGCGCGGCTTATAGGACGCATGTCACACCATTGCAAGC
>Ga0315338_1001505_pt1 | contig 28816 bp, 29 predicted proteins | sample ASW8metaG_FD_204518 | JGI IMG/M metagenome (GOLD analysis project Ga0315338, IMG submission 204518) | Ammonia-oxidizing marine archaeal communities from Monterey Bay, California, United States - ASW #8 | ecosystem: Environmental > Aquatic > Marine > Coastal | place: USA: California | collected... | reverse complement strand
CTCCTTGCGGCGCGCGCGACTCGGTTCGACGGTCTCGAGAATCGCTCCAACGTTGTCCGCAACCGTGAGCTTCCGAAAGATCGAGGCTTCCTGGGGCAAGTAGGTGATGCCCATGCGGGCGCGGCGATACATCGGAAACTCGGTCATGTCCTGATCGCCGAGATGCACCGTTCCTTCGCTCGGGCGGACACTCCCGGCCATCATGTTGAACGTCGTCGTCTTACCGGCTCCGTTGGGGCCGAGCAGACCGACGACCTCCGAGCTGTGAACGGATAGATCCACACCCTGGACGGCGACCTTCTCGCCGTATCGCTTGACGAGGCCCGATGCCGAGAGGGTTTCGCCGCTCATGATGGATCTCTCTCGATCGAACAGTCGGTCACGTCTTCCTCTTCCGGATGGATGACGATCGAAGCAGCGCCCTCGACCCGCGCCTGGTCGCCGGCCAGATCGAATACGATCGAGCGCCCCCGCACGATGTCACATCCCTGCACCAGCTCAGCATGCCCACTGCACGTGAGCCGACTGGCCTCTCTCCGATACACCGCCCGGTCACACTTCGCCCGTCGGTCGTCTTGCACGATGACCACGTGGCCCGTCGCGATCAACTCGCTCGGCTCGGACTCGCCCTTGCGATAGGTCGCCTCGAGACGATCGCTCTGCAGTGTCACGTTCGCCTGTCGCACCCAGACATCCTTCTGAAAGACGAGCTTGCGACCGCCCTTCTGGTCGAAGATCTCGGCCTGGTCGGACTTGATCTCGATCGGCGCATCGCTCTCGAATCCCGAACCCGAGAGGTCGAGGCCGAGCGCGCCACCCGATTTCGCTTCTCCGCTGCTCCCCTCGACCGGCGCGCCGCCACCGGACGATTTCGCAGGCGCCGACACCGGCGGCGTCGTTCCGGTCGAAGCAGCGTCGACGTAACCAAGATCGCCGAGGATCGCGACGGCGAGCCGTTCGACCGATCCGTCCACGTCTCCGCCTCTTGGCACGAGGACGTCATGGCGACCGAGCTCCGCGCCCGAATGTCCGGAGCGAACGACTGTCTCGACCCGCCGCCCACCCGCGTCGTCCTTCTGCCCGACGGAGGAAACGCGACCGACGACGATGGCGTCGACGGCCGAGTTGTAGGCCCAGCGGCGCACGTCCTCCGCGCGCGGCTCGAAACTCGTGCTCGCGACGAAGTCTCCCGGCGCGATGACGCGATCGAGCCCGCGCTGCTCGAGTCGTCCCGTCAGGGCCCGCGCGATCGGCATCGAGCGCTGCTCGCCCGCGAAAGGTGCGACCGCGATTCGAATCGGCTGCGTAGCGGCGACTGGCCGCGCGAGGGCGATCGTGCCGAGCAGTCCCAGGCTCACGCCCAGAATCATGCTTGCCCCCGCAACAGCAGACGTTCGAGACGAGATCACGGGGCGTCGCGATTGGACGATGACAGGGCGGGTGCGACTCATGGTTCCTGTACGACGGTCGCGCCGCCTTCGAGGCGAAAACGCCGCTCGTTCACGAAATAGCGGAAGCCGCCGCCCCGGTAGCGCCCGTCTTCGTCGATGATCAGAACTGGATCGTCGGTATAGAGGACGCCTTTTCTCTCATCATAGGCCACCCAGAGCGCTTCGAATTGGCGCCCTCCCTCGATCGTCCCGACCACGTTTCCCTCGGCGAGGAAGTCGCGGGTCTCTAGGTTCAGCTGCCCTTCCTCGCATTGCATCTGGAAGCCGACGCGACCATCTCCGGGGGCCACCTCGACCTCCACCTGATCGAGGTCCGCCACCTGCCTGTCGGGATAGAATCGCGCGCGTTCGGATCGCAGCAGGATCTCGTTGGCCGAGCCTTCGCTCGCAACGAAGGTCATGCCACGCACGTGCAGGACCTGTCCGAGATCGCCCTCGAGCCAGCCCAGCGTCGGCACGTCGGCCCGAACGGACCCCCAGGCTCCTCCGAAGAGACCGATCGTCACCAGGAGGATGAATGCGGTCCTCATTCCGACGAATCAGTCCTCGTGACCGAAGAGCGTCTTGAGCGGCTCGTGGCTCCCCAGCCAATGGGCGGGACGGAGCAGCACGTAGTCGATGATGACGCCGACCGGGTGCAGGATGTACGCGATCATCCTCACGGGATGACCCGCGGTCGACGAATCGTATTCGTCAGCAGCGACCGGACTCGCCGATGCCAGAGCGAACGCGACGAAAAGCGCAGCAACGAACCCGCGCCGCTTTCGCCGGCCTCGGGAAATCAGACTCTCGGGATGATTGTTTGTCATGCCTCTTTCTCTCCTCGCACGGATTCCGTGCGTAGCGACGTCGCCACGGCGCATCTGGCCAGGCTTCGCGCCATCTGAGCGCGCCCTCGCACGCCGGCTACGCGCCCCGGACTTCGATCTTACCGACTTGGACCCGATCTTGCCCGGGGGGCCACTTCAGCCCTGTCATGAGCTGGATCGCCCCGAAGCCCCACGAACTGAAGCACTCAGGGATCTCTCATTAACTACACTTATACTTTCTAGAAAGTTAATTTATAGAACCTGATCAAGATGTTTATAGAACGTTCTTTTCAATACATATCCATTCAGTCGATAACTGGTCGATCTTTTGGAGTATAGGTCTCATTGAAAGTGGACTTTGAGCCGATCTGTGTCATATTGGCGACTCCTCATCGTTCGAGGAAGAGAACGCCTGGCTCAGCTGCCCCCGCCAGCCCCCTTTCGGAGTGAGATCTCATGGAAGCGACACTGCCCACCGGCGCCGAGAAACTGATCCAATGTCTCGAGCGCGAGGGTGTCGAGTACATCTTCGGATACTCGGGCGGCGCGGCGATGCCGATCTTCGACGCATTGGTCGACTCGGACATCAAGCTCATCCTGGTTCGGCACGAACAGGGCGCGACGCACATGGCGGACGGCTACGCCCGCGCGACCGGCAAGCCGGGCGTCGTCCTCGTCACCTCTGGCCCCGGAGCGACGAACACGGTGACTGGGCTCCTGACCTCACACATGGACTCGGTGCCGGTCATCGTTCTCACCGGCCAGACGATCACTTCGATTCTCGGCAAGGACGGTTTCCAGGAAGCCGACGTCACGGGCATCACCTACCCCGTCGTGAAGCACAGCTACCTGCTGAAAGACGCGACTGACATCCCGCGTGCAACCCGAGAGGCGTTCCATATTGCGACGACCGGGCGACCGGGCCCCGTCCTGATCGACCTGCCCAAGGACGTGACGCAGGGCCCGTGTGAGGCCTCGTTCGTCGACGACATCGACCTGCCCGGCTATGCGGTTCCGAGCCATGGCGACGACGACGCGATCCGACAGGCCGCCGAGATCCTGACGGCGTCGCGACGACCAGTGCTCTATGTAGGACATGGAGCCGTGATCTCGAATGCAGGAAAGGCCGTGATCCGCCTCGCCGAGAAGCTGCGGGCGCCGATCGTGAACACGCTGCTCGGCAAGGGCGCGGCCGACGAGACGCATCCGCTGCACCTTGGCATGCTCGGCATGCATGGCACTGCCTACGCCAACAAGGCGGTCGACAACTGCGACTGCATCATGGCGATCGGGGCCCGATGGGACGACCGGATCACGGGCAAGCTCGACGAGTTCTGCCTGGGCGCGTCGAAGATCCACATCGACATCGACCCGGCCGAGTTCGGCAAGATGGTCGATCCCGACGTGGCGATCGCGGGCGATGCGCGACTCGTGCTCGACGAGCTGATCCCGCAGATCCAGCCCGCCGACACCCATGAGTGGCTCGATCAGTGCAACACCTGGCGCCAGCGCTACCCGCTCAAGTACGCCAAACAGGGGGGGCTGCGCACGCAGCACGTCCTCGATCGACTGAATGCGCTGACAGAAGGCCAGGCGATCATCGCAACGGACGTTGGGCAGCATCAAATGTGGGCCGCGCAGTTCTGCCTCTCGACGACCAATCGACATTGGCTCTCGTCGGGTGGCGCCGGCACGATGGGATTCGGGTTCCCGGCCTCGCTGGGCGCCCAGTTCGGCTGTCCCGACAAGAAGGTCTGGGCGATCGTGGGTGACGGCGGCTTTCAGATGACCCAGGCCGAACTCGCGACGGCGGCCATCCACAAGCTCCCGACGAAATGCCTGATCATCAACAACAACTTCCTCGGCATGGTTCGCCAGTGGCAGGAACTCTTCTTCGAGAATCGCCTCTCCGGGGTCGACCTCATCGGCAACCCCGACTTCGTGAAGCTCGCGCAAGCGTACGGCGTGAAGGCGTTCCGCATCCGGCGCCCCGCGGACGTCGACCGGATCCTCGCCGAAGCCCACGAGTACGACGAGGGACCCTGCGTCGTGGTCGCCGAAGTGGTGAAGGAGGACAACGTCTACCCGATGATCCCCTCCGGCGCGCCGCTCAGCGGGATGATCATCGAAAAGCCGAAGGGGCCGCTGGCCAAGCCGACGGGCAGCACCTGATCTGAAACACCTCGGAGGAAGAGTCCTCCGTCTGCAAATAACGAGTCATGCCGGGCGTGATTCGACGAACAAGGGACCACGACAATGAGTAGCGTCACACCGCTCGAATCCGCCCCGTCGACGATCAGTCAGTCGAGTCGATCCACGGAGGTCGACAAGAACCTGCATTCGATCGCGCTTCTCGTCCGGAACGCGCCGGGCGTCCTCGTGCGCGTCGCAATGGTCTTCTCGCGACGCGCGTACAACATCGAGAGCCTCGTCGTCAGCCCGGGTGCACGCGAAGGCTTCTCACGCATGACCGTGACCTGCTCCGGCGATCCCTCCATCCTCGAGCAGATGATCAAGCAGCTGACGAAGCTCGTGGACGTCGTGCATGCGTTCGATCACACGAGTTCGGACCATTTCGAGACCGAGATCGCGCTGATCAAGGTCTTGTGCAGCGGCGACAGGCGCCGCGAAGTCCTCGAGATCGCCGAACACTTCAACGCGAAGGTCGTGGACTACGCGGCCGAAAGCCTGATTCTGCGCGTCTACGGCGGAAGCGACAAGCTCGACGCGATGATCTCGCTCTTCGAAGAGGACGACGTGCTCGAGCTCGTCCGCTCGGGCAAGATCGTGATGGCGCGGGCGCTCGAAGTCACTTGAGCGAAACGCGGCTAGTCAGGGCGCTTCGGCCCCGAGACCGCTGAGCGCGCGGCGCACATTCACGAAAGCGCAGAGCGAGGAGCCGGATCAGGCTCCGTCGCGCGACCTCCCCTGCTCACGACCGAAGTCGGGCGGAAGGTTGAGGATCTCGGCGGGGAACGACTCGACGAGAAACTCGACGATGTCGCGCACCGAGATGATGAAGGCCGGCCAGCGGCGATGATCCGTGACCGGGAGATGCCGGAACCCGCCGACGGACATCATGTTCAGGGCCCATGCGAGCTTCGCATCGATCGGCAGCGCTTCCGGATCGCGCGTCATGATTTCACCAAGAGGCACGGTCGCGGGATTGCGGCCGCTGTCGATCACCTTCAAGAGCACGTCGCGCTCCGTGAAGATCCCGATCAGGGGCGAACGGACCGTCCCATCCTGTGTGATCAGGACGCAGCCACGATGATGTCGCTTCATGGCCTGCATCGCGTCCTTGACCGTCGCAGTCTCGGGCAGCGCGAGGGGCGGGCGACTCGGCAGTAGGGTCAACGGCTCCTGAAGGAGCTTCGCATCGAAGCTGCGCCGGCGTCCGCTGGCATCGTCGAAATAGGCTTCGTCGCGGTCCATGTCGTCGTGCAGGTCGGGTTCGATCGCCATTTCGGGGGGTCTCCGCTGCGAGTGGGGTGGGCTCGGTCCGTCATCTTGCCCCAATCCCGCCGGAACGCCAGAGGCGGCTCAGAATCGCCAGCAGAGCCCACCAGGCGCGCCGTTCTCGCGCTCCCCTCGGGACCACGATGGTTGTGCGCCGCGACGGGCCCCCGTCGCGGCATGACGCGCGTCGCTGCCACGGATTCGAGATTCGTGGCTGCCGGCACCGACCGGATCGGTCAGTGAGGCTCGTCGCCTTCCGGCAGTCGCGACATCACGAGGTTCCGCCATAGACGACCTCGCAGGCGCTCCTGGAAGATCGGATCGGGGATCGAACCGGGCCCGATCTCGAGCGCGTCTTCGTCCGAGAGGAACTCCACGAAGTCCTCGAACAGCGCCGCGTCCTCTGCCGTGATCGACGGCCCGACGCCTTGAAGGTCTGTTCTGCGTGCGACCGCGTCCAAACGCGAGCGACCGGCCACATCGTCGCGGCGGGCGCGAAACCTCGGGCCTCCAGCCACTTCCTGTACGGGACGCTTCACGACTGACCTCCCGACATCAGGGGCGACATTCCGTTGGCCTCCGCAGCCTCGACGAAGATTCGCTTCACGCGATAGAGACTCGACCGAACCGCATCGCTGGAACGCTGGGTTCGCTCTGAGATTTCCGGGATCGACAGATTCTCGAAATGTCGCATCTCGAAGATCTCGGCCTGCCAATCCGCCAGACATCCGAGGCGTTCCGTCAGGTGATCCTGGAAGCGATGTAGATCGAGCTGCTCTCCTGGCGTGCCAACTCCGATCGACGGGCGCGGCATCAGGTCTTCATCGTCGGCGAGATCGATGCGCTCGGATTGACTCCTCGATCGACGGATACTGTTGTTGGTCGTGTTCTTCGCGATCCCATAGATCCACGACAAGAGGGACGACTGGCCGCGATAGCGATCGAACGATCGAAAAACCGCGAGGAACGTCTCCTGCACGACCTCCTCGGCCTCCGCATGATTACGCATGCGCGTGTACACGAAACTATAGATCCTCTGGAAGTAGCGACGGTAGAGTTCGGCAAAATGGGCCTCGCTCTGGTCACGAATTCCGGCGAGCAGCTCTTCGTCGCTCATCGATCCGAGCGGAGACCCGGGCGTCGAAGAGCATTCGACGTCGGACACCTCGTTCATCGCGTCGTCGGAGACATCCGCGGACGCAAGGGCTTCGGTGTCGAGACGAGAATCGTCTACGAGCCCGGAGCAATCAGTATCTGGGTGAACTTCAACATTGGCAGCATCGACGTCCGCAGATTCGGACGCCGCAACAGCGGGCATACGCAACAAAACGGTCTACTCCTATCGCACGCCCGAACGTCGGGCGTGTAGCAGCTTCCCGTTTCCCAGAGATAGACAGGGCCCCCCCATGTCTTGGAAGTAAGTGACCCCCTCGGCGAAGACGTGGCGCGAACGACTGCGAATTCCTCGATTTCTTTTCCCGATTCCTCCTCGTGGGGGCATCTCTGCCGGCGATCTGCATTTCGGTTTCGCCCGGCGCTCGTTCGCGGAGGAAGGACGACTGCGGGCGTTCTGCCGCAAGCCTTCGAGAACGCGCTATGATGCGCGCCACCGCGCCCCACAGAGACCATTATGTCCCTCGAAAGTGCGCCCTCTTCGAACGAAGCGGGCGGTCACAGCCGTCTCCTGCAACTTCAGCAGAGGATCCAACGCCATCCGAAGCATCGGCGCTGGGTGCTATGGACGTGTCTCGCCGGCGGTTTCGCGACGTCCTTCACGATCACGATTCTCGGCGTCTCGCTGAAGGCCATCGCCGACGATCTCGGCAGCCAGGTCTCCACGATTGCCTGGGTGCTGACCGCGCCGATGCTCGCCCAGGCGATCTCGGCGCCTCTCCTCGGAAAGCTCGGCGATCTGTATGGACATCGACGCGTCTACCTGATCGGTTTCGTCGTGGCGACGCTCGTCGCGATCGCGACCGCCTATGCGTGGGACGCCGCCAGCCTGATCGGGCTGCGCGCCCTCGGACAGCTGGCGGGAACCGCGGCCATGCCCGCGTCGATGGCCATGCTCTTCCGCGCCTACGAAGGCCGGGAACGCGTGAAGGCCATGGGCTGGATGAGCGTGATCTTCGCGGGGGCACCGGTCCTCGGACTGGCGATCGGCGGCGTGCTCGTCGAGAACATCGGATGGCGCCCGATCTTCCTGATCCAGGGCGGACTCTCGGTGGTCGCCTGGGGGATCGCCGTCTTCGTGCTCGCGGAAACGCCGCGCCGCCGTGACGTCAGACTCGACGTTCCGGGTGCAGCGGTCCTGGCGCTCGCTGCCTTCGCGCTCACATTCGCCATCAATCGCATGCCGACCTGGGGCATCAGCGATCCAGCCGTCGTATTCGCATTCCTCGTCACGCCCGCGCTGCTCTGGCTTTTCGCGACCATCGAACGCCGCGTGCCCCATCCGCTGTTGCCGCTGGAGTTCCTCAAACGCCGCAACTTCGTCCTGCCTCTCGTGATCGGCTTCGCACTGCAGTTCGCCTACATGGGCGGCTTCATCATCAGCCCGCTGATCATGCTGACCGTGTTCGGTCTCGGACAAGCTGCGACGTCGATGTGGACGATCGCCCGACCGATTGCCTTCTCGGCGAGTTCGCCCGTTGGCGGGCACCTTGGCGCGCTGCTCGGCGAGCGGTCGATGGTGATCTCCGGGAGCCTGCTCATCTTTCTCGCGATGACTGCGTTCGCCCTCGGCGCCGCCGAGACGTCGCTCGGGATGATCGTCACGGGTTTGATCCTGGCCGGCCTTGGCATGGGGCTCGCCCAGCCGTCGCTCAGCACGCTCGTAGCCTCTGCGGTTTCGGAGCACGACCATGGCATCGCGATGTCGACGAGCTCGACGACGTCGGGCATCGGCGCGGTGGCGGGGATCTCGATCCTGACCGCGCTCTGCGCGGATGCGGAATCCGCAACCTCCTTCAGGGATGGTTATGCGGTCGGCGCGGTCTTCGCGCTCTTCGGGGTGGCTGCGAGTCTCGGGCTCCGCACGGTCGATCACGAAGCGCCGAAGGTGCCGACGGGCGAGTCCCTCGATGAAGAGGCCCTCGTCTCGGCCTAGAGCCCATCTCACAAACCCCTCGGTCGCGATGAACGCGCCCTCGGCTCGATCTCTGCGTTGCGAGATCTTGAAGTAGCGACGGCTACGCCTGCGATATCGCGCCTTGATCTCGAGCCGAAATCACGTCCCTCGCTCGGTCGGGATTTACGAGATGGGCTCTAGCGCTCGAGAGAAACGACCTCGGAACGGCCGCCCCGCATCGCACAATCGTGGGCCCGCATGAATTGCGTTCCGCCGCCCAATCGACAGGAGACGAGTTTGTCGTCTTCGCGCGCCGCGGCGCGCTCGTCGCTCGTTCGACCGCGCACGGCGTCGTTCAGCTGGTCGACCACGGATCGGTCGCCCTCGCCCGCGTTGACATCGATGTCGGGACCGGCGGGCGCGATCTTCTCGAGCTGCTGTGCCTGGGCCTCGGCCGCGATCTCCTCGTCGAGCTGCGCGAGCTTCTCGAGCCCGGCCTCGACGCCGTCGGGGGTCGCGGTCACGATGCGGATTCCCACGAGCGCCACCACGACCGAGAGACCAAAGCCCAGTTTCACGCCGGCGCGGATACACGCGCTCTTCATCTCTGCGTCCATACAGATTGGATCGGCCAGGGGGTCGAATCGCTTGAGGGACGTCAGTCCGGAGCGCCTTCGGCGACCCCTCCCGAAGGCCAAGCGCGCCTTTCTCTATCCCGGCGGGCGCAGGTCTCGCGGTAGTCCGTATCCCCGCTCACCAATGATGTTGAGCTGGATGTTCGTCGCCCCGCCCGCGATCGCCGGCCCCATCGAGAAGATGTACTGCAGCACCCAGCCGGTCGACGTTGTCGTCCGACCCCAGGTGTCCAGCTCTTCGTCGCGCGGCGCCAACACGCCGTCGGCGCCGAGCAGGTCGTACGCGCATCTCATGATGCGCTGGGTGGTATCCGTCGAGAAGACCTTGTTCATCATCATCGGGCGCATCGCCTTGTGCAGCTCGCCGCGATTCGCCGCGCTCAGCTGCATGAGGTTCGACGTCTCGCTCGCACGGACATACCCCTCGATCTCGGCCAGCCGCTGCCGCACACCGGAATCTTCGATCGCCGGACGACCGCCGCGCGTGCGTTCTCGCGCAAGCGCCACGAGATCATCGAACGCTTCGCGCATCATGAACGGGTTGCCGATCAGATTGCGTTCGTGGATCAGCGTCGCGCGAGAGACCTGCCAACCCTGACCACGCTCGCCGACGATGTTCTTCGCCGGAATCCGCACATCGTTCAGGAAGACCTCGTTGAACTCGTGTCCACCGCTCATCTCCCGAAGCGGCCTGACCTCGATCCCCGGCGAGTCCATCGGCACCAGTAGATACGAAATGCCAGCATGCTTCTTCGCATCCGACTCGGTCCGGAAGAGACCGAACATCATGTGCGCGCGCTGCGCGCCGCTGGTCCAGATCTTCTGACCATTGAGCACCCATTCGTCGCCCTCGAGTCGGCCCTGACACTGCAGCGACGCGAGATCGCTGCCCGACCCCGGCTCGCTATAGCCCTGACACCATCGCTCCTCCCCCGTCAGAGCGGACGGGATGTATCGCTCCTTCTGCGCCTCCGAACCGAACTCGAGAAGCGTCGGCGCGAGCATCGCCGCGCCCTGGGTCAGCAGGTCCCGGGGCGCACCTGCGCGATAGAACTCGTCGCGAACGATCTGATCCTTGATCGCGTCGTCCGGTTGCTCCGAGCCCCCGTAGCTCGCGGGAATACCGCGATACACGAAGCCCGCCTCGATTCCGCGCCGACGAAACAGGGCCTCGCGCTCTTCCAGGGGAAGCTCGGATTCGCGCGCCTCGAGCGGCCAGCCCCCGAGAAACTCGCGGACGGTCTCGCGAAAGCGTTCGTGCTCTTCAGAGTATTCGAGATCCATCGCGCCCTACCACCCCGCCGATTCGGCACAGAGTTCGCGATGTTGCTCCGGCGTCCCCAGGAACGATCGATCGAACATGATCCGCTTGAACCACATCTGGACCTCGCATTCCCAGGTGAAGCCATACCCGCCATGAAGCTCGACCGACTCACGCGCGACGTGCATCGCGCGATCACAGAGATGGGCCTTCGCGATCGATGCCGCTCGGGCCGCTTCGCCGGGCAAATGGTCCATCGCGTACGCCGCGTGCCAGAAGAGCCCCCGCGCCGATTCGAGATCGGTCCCGAGTCGGGCGATCGTATGCTTGATCGCCTGAAACTGGGCGATCGGCTGGCCAAACTGCTCCCGGGACAGCGCGTACGCCACGTCGAAATCGATCAGGCGTTTGGCCGCGCCGAAAGCGTCCGCCGCCAGCAGGACTGCGGCCGTGCCGGCGAGCGTCGACGCATGCGTGCTCCCCCCGCCCAGGATCTCCGCAGGGGTCGCGTCGAAACGAAGCGTCGCGAAAGGCCGTGTCCGATCGATTCCGTGCTGTGTCTGGATCTCGATCCCCGATGCCGCTGCATCGACCCACGCGAACTCGCCGCCTTGCAGACCCACGAGGAATCCATCCGCCGCCTGGGCATGCATCACGATCGTCTTGCTTCCCGAGATTCGACCGCCGTCAGCCTTGACGCTCCAATCGCGAGGAGCCCAGGCAAGGTCGCTCTCCTGGAGTGCGATCGTCGCGATCGATTCACCCGTCGCGAGCGAAGGCAGGAGCGCGGCGCGTTGGGCCTCGCTTCCGGCCAGACCGATTCCGTAGGCAGCGAGCGAGTGTCCAAGGAAGGGCCCGGGCATCGCCGCCTCGCCCAGGACCTCGGCCACGAGCGCCAGGTCGAGCACCTCGAGACCGGCGCCTCCGTGTTCTTCCGGGATGATCAATCCGCTGATGCCCATCTCGGAGAGTGCGGACCAGAGTGCTTCGTCATGCCCCCTGCCCTCGTCGAAGAGCTCGCGCAGCCGCGTGGTCGGGCATTCGCTCTGCGCGAATCCGCGCAGGGTTTCCTGAAGCATCTCCTGTTCTTCGCCGAGACCGAAGTCCATCGTCTCTCCCGATCGAAAGTCGCGCGCCGGTCGGCGCGGATCGCGCATCTTAGCCACTCACATGCGGAGTGGAGCACATCCCGCGCGTTCGAAATCGATTCTGCTGGCCACGAAACGGAGCGCTAGCGTTGTCGCCAACGAACGAAGACCTGCCTTCGCGAAGGCAGGCCCTACACCACCGATAAATCGAACTCCTCGTGTTTATTGGAATCGAAAGTCGTTTTCAATGAAATCGATCGCCCAGATCGACAAGGCCGGACTCCTTCGCAGCCTCCGCGATCGCGTCGACGCCGACCTCGCCGCCCTGGTCCGCCGCCAACTGGACATCCAAGAGGGCGCGACCCATGCCGAGAGCCGCTCGGAGCATGCCAAGGACACGCGAGCGACCGAACAGAGCTATCTCGCGCGCGGACTCGCCAATCGGGTCGTCGAAGCCCGCCGCGTCGCCGGTGCCCTCGCGAACTCCGAGCTGCCGCGAGTCGCGCCGGACGACCCGATCGCCGTTCTCTGCCTCGTCGCCGTGCGCGAGGCGATGGAGGACCAAGATCAGATCTGGTGGCTCGTACCCGGCCCGGCGGGCGTCGAGATCTCGCAGGACGATCTACGCGTCCAGACCGTGACTCCCGCGGCCCCGCTCGGTCGCGCTCTGATCGGACTTCGGCGCGGCGATGAGGGCAGCCTCGCCTCCCCGTCCGGTGAGCGGACTTTCGAGATCGTCGAAATCGCCTAACGATCCTCCGCTCCAAGACCCGTCGGGCTGCCTCGCATTGCCGAGCCCGGGGATCCCTCGTACGTTCGACCTCCGAATGCGGCACTCGCTACGAGAGCATCTCACCCGAAACGAGCCGAGCGCAGAGGAGTCCTGGTGACGGCACCGAGCACAGCATCGAGCACGCGCTTCGATTTCTCTGGAAAGACCGTCGTGGTCACCGGCGGATCGAGAGGCATCGGCCGACAGATCTGCGAGTCCTTCGCCGAAGCGGGGGCTCGAGTCCATACGTGCAGCCGACGCGCCGTCGAAACCCCCTTCGAACACGCATCGATCACGAGCGAGAGCATCGACGTCCGCGACGCCGAGGCGACGCAGGCCTGGCTCGCACGCTGCGCCGCGGAGAGCGACGGGATCGACGTGCTCGTCAACAACGCCGGCGGGGCGCCTTCGGTTCCGAGCGCCGAAGCCTCGCCCAAGCTGACGAACAAGATCCTCGAACTCAACCTCAACGCACCCCTCGTGCTCTGCCAGCAGGTCCATCAGCATATGCTCGATCGCGAAGAGGGCGGGGCCATCGTGAACATCGTGAGCGTTTCGTCCCAGAGACCGACGCCCGGCTCCGTCGCCTACGGCGCGGCCAAGAGCGGACTGATGAACGCGACGTCCTCCCTCGCCGTCGAATGGGGTCCAACGATCCGCGTGAACTGCATCGTCTCGGGACTCGTCGTCACGGAGCTGACCGAAGGCCACTATGGCGACGACGCACAGAAGAAGAAGATCACCGACGCGATTCCCGCCGGACGCTTTGCGCGAGCCGAGGAAATCGCCCATGCCTGTCTGTTCCTCGCCGCTTCGGACTCGACCTATGTCTCGGGGGCAGCGCTCGAGGTACATGGAGGGGGTGAGTGGCCGCCGACGATTCCGCAGCGAACGAGCTGACGGGCTCTGCGTCGCGCGACCGATTCCGCAATCGCGCGGGCACCCCTGAGTGTCAGATGTGCAGGGCCTCCGGGAGCCAGCCTTCCGCAGACTCGAAGCGTTCGCGGCTGAGTGGCGATAGATCACAGCGCCCGTAGCGCCCCTCGACGATTCTCTCGCTGAGGGCGCAGGCGATGCCGAAGGATTGCATGACGCCGCGTCCCGTGAATGAATGCGCCTCGAAGAGATTGGCGATACCCGGAACGGCGCCGGCGATGCCGCTGCAGTCGGGCGTGACGGCGTAGAGTCCCGACCAGCCCCGAACGTGACCACAGCGCTCGAAACTCGACGAGCGATGCGCCAGACGAGGCCAGATGAATTCCTCGAAGAACTCTTCGCCGTCGTAGTCGAAGTCGAAACCGGGCGCCTCCTCAGGAATCGAGAACCCCGCCAGGAACTGTCCGCCCTCTGGATGAAAGTACAGGTCGCTGCTGTCGACGATCATGCCGAGTCGATCGAGCTCGACATCCGGGGCGAGGTCTTCGGCGTGAACACCGACCAGACAGATCTGCCGGCGCACGGCTTCAGTCACGTCCCGGATTCCGATCTTCGCCGAGAAGATCGGCGACCAGGCGCCCAGGCAGTTCAACACGACCTCGCAGGAAACGCGCGTCTCTCGAACGCGATTCTCGCCGGCCACGCGATGCGTCGTCAGGATGTCGAGCAGCCGACCGGACTCGTCGGTGGCGTCACCGCCCACGACTTCGATCACGTCGACAGCACGGATGCGGCGCAGCCCGGTCAATCCGGGAATGCGCTCGGTGACGACCCCGTCCACGTAGTGTCGATTCGAGAAGCGAACACCGAGTGCCTCGGCCTCCCTGCGGAAGAAGGCGCGGACGGCGTTCGGGTTGATCAGACCGTCGCGTGGCGACCAGGTCGCGCCGACGATCTCGTCGAGGTTCCGGTCGACGATCGGAAAGCGCTCCGCCACTTCGCCGGCATCGAGCAGTTCGACTTCCAGCCCGGCCTCGCGCTGAACCGCGCGTTTCGAGCGCGCCACCGTGAACCGCTCAGCGTCGTCATAGAGCCAGAGGTACCCCGTCTCCCGGAAGCCGAAGATCTCCGGTTGCGAACGGAAGAAGTCGAGGGTCATGCGACAGGTATGGATGTTGATCGGCTGCCACCATGTCGCGCGCGCACCGCCCGCATTCAGCTCCGATGAGGCGTAGATCCCCGCCAGGTCGAGATCGACCACCTGGATGTCCTGCACGCCTCGTTTGGCGAGCCAGAAGGCCAGTGCCGAGCCGATGACGCCTCCGCCCGCGATGAGCACGTTCACTCGTTCCACAAGCGGATCGCTCCCCGTCGGTTCTCAGCCACCTCCGATGTCGACTTCGAATGCCTCGAAGACGAGATCGGCGCCTCGATGTCGATGCGCCTCGTACTTCGCGAGCAGCGCCTGCGCCTCCCGACGAATCAATCGTGCGGAATCCGAGCCGTTCAATGACTCCAGGATATCGGAGCACCCTTCGAGCATCTCCGTATGCTCCGCCTTCAGTTTCTCGACTTCACGCCAGAGTCGGGGGGCCTGCCCGATGATCTCCGAAAGGACGCCGTCCGGCGCTTCGGTCTCGACAATGTGGTCATCGGTCGCCATCGAGAGGCGCGCCAGTTCTTGCTTCAGGCGCACACGCCATCGCCCGCCGCTCTTGATCGGTGCGCCGACCGCACGGCGAACCGCGAGCTGGACTTCGAAGAAGCGTTCTCGGAGAGCGAGCGCCGCCGTCAGACTCGCGCTCTCGCTCGCGATCTCCGCGACCGAAGCCGTCGCGAGCAAGCCGAGGAAGTCACCCCCCTCCATCCGAATCAGCGTCTCATGATCCCCGCCCTCGAAGAAGACTTCATCGCGACCTTCCAGGCTCGCATCGACGACGGTCGGAAGCCCATACGCTGAACCCAGTGGCGGGATCGCGCCAAAAGCGCAGTCGGGAAAGAGCCCGACCATGTCGTCTTCCTGCGAGATGCGCAGCGCGCGCCTGAGCTTGCGCCGTACCTGACCGAGTTCGAGCCGGCGCGACGCTGGCAGCACCGCCAGGACGAAACCGCGCTCGTCCTCGAGAACGACCGATTTCGCGAGACAGTCCTCGTCGATGCACGCGCTTCGCGCCGTTCCGAGACTGCTCGTCGACGCCGCATGATGTTCGATCGTGAAACGAGCTCCGCGATCCGTGAGATATTCTTCGAGCGTTTGCGCGATGGACATGACGCACTCCTTCCGGTTCGACGCGACGAACCCGACCCCCAAAAAGAGAGTCGACGACTCGCCTGGTCAGCGCTCTCGAGAAGCCGTTAGTGCGTCGCTGAAACGACCATGCAGGGATCCCGAGAGCAATTCGAGGAAGGCGTCTCCACTCATGTGAACGACGTCGTCGTGGTCACCCGCCTCGAAGTAGACATCCGTCAATCCGGTCAACGAATCGTCGTAGACCGTTGGAACCTTGTAGGGAGTGCCCAGCGCGGGCATCGCGCCATCCTCGCAATCGTGGAAGATGTCATCGACTTCGGCTTCGGTCGCGAGCTCTAGTTGACGATGGAGCTGGGCGCCGAGTCGGTCGACGTCGACGCGACGCGCGGCCGGCACGATCGCCATCACGTAGCCGTATTCATCCTCGAAGAGAACGGGCTTTGCCAGGCAGTACAGGGGAATTCGAGAGCGGCGGGCGGTCTGGGCACTGTAGGCGGAGTGCGGATGCGGGAGGACTTCGTAGTCGATTCCCGTCGCGTCGAGGTACCATTCGAGTCGTTTCGCGATCGCCATTGCTAGCCAGCCCTCCCGGCCCTTCCGGGCCGCCGCCGGTCATGCGTACGCCAAACGATCCCTGGTTTTCTTCGACCTAATCACTCCACCGATTCGAACTCATCGAATCAGATCCGATGTTCGACGTGTCAGGTGTCACGCGTCAGTACCGATGAGAGCGAAAACTCGGTCCTCCATGACCGTACAGCGGCGTACGTATTCAACGTATAGCGAGCTGAATTCTTGTCAATCAAAATCTGGCGAGGCATCAGTTTCGCGCGTCGAGAAAGTCGATGAGGTGCAGCACCCTCAGGGCGACATCGCTCCGCGCAACGCTGTCGAGAACGTCGACGAAGCCGGATCACTTCATGCGGATACGCGATCTAGTGTTGTTCGAGGTAGCCTGCGATCGCCGCTTCCCATTCGTCGGGCCTGAAGAACATCGGCCCCATGCCTCCCTGGTAGGCGATTCGTCCGTCACCGCCTACGAGGTAGAGGCGCTCCGGCATCGCCGCGTACGCTGCCGCGACCGCGTCGTCCATCTCGTCGACGAGCGCGGGAATCTCGAGCGCCATCTTCAGCATGCACGTCTGACCGACTTCGACTCGTTCGTCGAAGGACTGATGCTGTCGCACGAGCACGCCGTCCTCCTCGTTCTCCGCAACCTGCCATCCGTCGGTCGAGTGGATTTCCTTGATGTAGACCGTGAAGAAATCGACGTCGTCCCGATACGCGCGATAGATTCGATTGAGGGTCCCAGCCTGGGCCCGAAAAGGTGGTCAGGTATAACTTCCGAAGACGAGGGCGACCGGGCGATTCGTGAAGTGATCGGAGAGTTGGACCTTCTCACCATCGACGCGACCCTGTCCCGGCAGATAGGGCAGCTCGAAATCCGGTGCCGGCTGACCCACCGCGGCTTGCGAATCCGAACCCATCGCCTGGATCGCGGCGACGGTCTCGGCCGCTCCCGGCGCGGTCATCGCCGCCTTCAAGCGATCGATGTCGAGGCCCTGCATTCGCTCGGACTCGCCCGACTCGACCAGACCCTGCAGCATCCCGTCGATCATGCCCTCGACGGCCGTCTTCGTCCCGTTCGCCGCTGCCTTTGCCACGGAATGATCCTTGCTCATCGATCTCTCCTCTCGATGCGACGCGACGCTCGATGCGTTGCGATGAGATGCGAAACGACGCTACGCGACGCAGGACCGCGCGCCGTCATACGACGTATATCGATTCCCAACGCGCCGCTCGATCGACGCGTTCCAAGCTAGCATAGGCACCTGAAGCCCCGGATGAGTCGCGTCCTTCGCCGCCGCACATTCGAGAAAGATGCAAGGCCCGGATGAAGCTCCACGCCATCAGCGATCTGCACGTCTCGTTCAAAGAGAATCGCGAAGCCATAGAGAGACTCGACGAACACCCGGACGACTGGCTGATCCTCTGCGGTGACATCGCCGACACACCCGACCAACTCGACTTCGCGCTCCGCGAACTCGGACAGAAATTCGCGAAGCTGATCTGGGTTCCCGGCAATCACGAACTCTGGAGCGTTCCGCGCAAGACGGCACTCGGCGGCGTTGCTCGCTACGAACAACTCGTCGAAATCTGTCGAAGCCACGGAGTCTCGACGCCAGAGGATCCGTTTCCAATCTGGTCGGGCGAAGGAGGACCTCACGTCCTCGCTCCGCTATTCCTGCTCTACGACTACAGCTTCCGACCGCGTGACGTACCGATCTCAGAAGCCGTCGCCTGGGCGAAGGAAGAGAACGTGCTTTGCACGGACGAGTTCCTGCTCCGCACCGAGCCCTTCTCCGACGTCGGGGATTGGTGTCGCGAACGATGCCGCCTGAGTACGGAGCGTCTGGAGAAGTCGCTGTCGGAGCATCCGCATCCGATGATCCTGATCGGCCACTTCCCTCTGAAGCGGGAGCTGGCGATCCTTCCGCGCATCCCGCGGTTCGTCGTCTGGTGTGGCACCCGTGAGACCGAGGACTGGCATCGACGCTTCCGCGCCGAGATCGTCGTATCCGGACATCTCCACATCCCGTGTACGCGATGGATCGATGACGTCCGCTTCGAAGAGGTGTCCCTCGGTTATCCGAGGGAATGGACGGCCCGCGAGGAAAGACGCGGATGGAAGCTCGGAGATCATCTGCGACAGATCCTGCCGACGCCGGAGGAAGATGCCGGGGATCCGCTCAGCGGAATGAGTTTCCCGAACGACTGAGTCGGCCCTAATGGTCCCAGACGGATCGCATCGTCCCGTCGGCCCCGAGCAGCTCACGCGGATCGCGCTTTTCGATATGTCCGATCAGGTTTCGGTAGACACCGTATCCGATCAGTCGCTGCAATCTCTTCGGAAACCCGGCCGCCACTTCACGCGGAATGCCGAGCTGCTGGTTCTCCTGCTGTCGAATGAATCCGGCGCAGTAGTTCATGGCGACCCCGACGCGGCGGTCGTCGGTCCGGTTCTCGCCGCCCCCATGCCAGAGACTCCCGTTCCAGACGAGGATGCTCCCGCGTTTCATCTCCGCCGGGATCGAGTCGAAGTCCGTTCGGGGGTACTCGGGTGTCTTCGGATCGCGATGGCTATGCGGAACGATGCGGGTCGCCCCGTTTTCCTCGGTGAAGTCCGTGATCGCCCACATGCTGTTACAGACGATCGGAGCATGGGGACGGGGAAGCCCGATCAGCTGGTCGTCCGCATGCATCGGCTGTGGCGTCTCGCCGCCTCCGATACTGATCGAGGAGACGCTCGAGATGAGGCAACCGTCGTCCAGCACACCCTCGACCACCGGCAGCAGGGCCGGATGGATCGGGACACGAGAGAAGGGTTCACCATGGGCGAGGAGGTTGTAGATGCGCAGCGTCTCGCGGCCTTCGAACTCGTTCTCCGCGGGCACGATGCCGCGCTCGTGTTCGATCCGGTCGAGATTCTCGGAGATCGCATCCAGCAGATCCTCGGAGATCACGCCCTCGAGGATCGTGTACCCACGATCTTCGATCTCCGCGAGCGCCAGCTCGACCGAATTCTGTTCGAGTGCGGGGTCTGCCATCGAGAGAAGCGTATCATTCCGAACCGAGGAGCCCCATCCGCATGAAGCTGGACCATCTCGTCTACATCGTTCCGGATCTCGATGACGCGATGAGCGAGTTCGAGCGCCGACTCGGGGTCGCTCCACGCCCGGGCGGGAGACATCCAGGGCTGGGAACCTGCAATGCGATCCTGCCCCTCGAAGGCGAGACCTACCTCGAACTCATGGCCATCGATCGCGAAGGCCCGACCCCGGCGAACCCGCGCCCCTTCGGCCTCGATGAACTCCAGCACGCGCGCCTGGCAACCTGGGCCGTGCGCAGTCATGACATCGACTCGGACGTCGCGCGAGCCCGCGAGCGTGGCTTCGACCCGGGCATCGTGATCGGGATGTCCCGGGACGCACCGGGCGGCGCAAGTCTTCGCTGGCATCTCTCGATTCGCCGCGAGGCGTTCGGCGATGGGCTCGTTCCGTTCGTGATCGACTGGGGCGAGACGCCGCATCCGTCCCAGGGTTCCGATGCTTTGGCCGAGCCGACTCGCCTGACCGCGCTTCGCGCGGGTCACCCGGACCCGGACCCGATTCATCGCGCGCTGGACGCGATGGACGTCGCGCTCGACGTCCTCGTCTCCGAATCACCGTGGCTGGAAGTGACACTCGAGGGTCCGACCGGAAGCTGGCGACTTCAATAGCGCTTGTCCGTCGGCGTGTTCACCCCGCAGCCCCCACGCAAAGAGAACGCAGAACGTCGGAGCAAAGTTGCCGGAAACCGGCAACTCGGCGGCCTCGCGTCCCCAACGCTTACGATTTCGCCCGTCTCATCCGATCAGGTTCAGGGGGACGGTGCATCGTTCCCGATCGAGACCTCCGGAGGAGTTCCATGGAAGCGATCCTGAATTCGGCGTCCAGCCCGAGTGACCTGCTCAACATCTCGGACAGCTCGCTGCCCTACCGATTCGATCGGATCTTCACCGCCGAGGGATTCGGCGCACGTCGACTCGAGAAGAAACGCCTGCGCTTGATGAAGGGTATCGACCCTCTCTTGAAGTCCTTCCTCGCCGAGGGAGAGAAGGTCGACTTCGTGACGTGGGGTGTCGAGTATTCGTTCGCCGAACAATTCTTCATGGGCATCTGGGCTCAACTCTTCAATCGTCGCGCACTCGTCTTCACGGATCGTCGAATCCTGATCCTGCAGATCAGCTCACGACACAAAGTCCTCGACCTTAAGATGCAGATCCGCTTCCAGGCGATCGATGGCTTCGCCAAGCGCACGTTCGGATATATCGGACTGGTCCTGCGAAACGGGAAGCGCTTCCTGATCACCGGCATGCCCGGCAAGGATCGAAAGGCGATCCGCTCGATCCTCGAAGAGCGAATCGCCGCCACACGTGCGGACGCACCCGGCGTCGGCATCGACAACCTCTGCCCCAGATGCGGCACCAAGGTTCTCGACTACCCCGACCGCTGCAAGCAATGCACCCAGGCCTTCAAATCGGGTCGCAAGGCGGGCTGGCTATCGTTGGCCTTCCCCGGGCTGGGCGACATCTATCTCGGACATCGCTGGCTAGGGATCTCCGAGATATTCGGCGCGCTCATCGCGTGGGCGGCGATCGTCGCGCCTGTCACGATGGCGACGCTCGAGGAGGGCGGTCCATGGATCGTGCCAGCGGGCGTGGCGGCCGCAATCTTCGCGATCGTGCATGGGACCGACTCGTGGATCACGCGCCGGATGGGCTTCAAGGGGATCTACCCCGACAAGTGATTCCCGATTACCCTCCCTCGTTCGCGCCCGGTTCGCGAAGCGCCCGAGAGAGGAGATCCCATGTCCGCCCCGAAGATCGTGGAGCGCGAGGAGTGGCTCGCCGCTCGACGCGCACATCTCGCCAGGGAGAAGGAATTCACGCGACTTCGCGACGAGCTCAGCGCGGAGCGTCGTGACCTGCCCTGGGTCGCCGTCGACGAGGAGTACGTGTTCGAAGGGCCGCAGGGGCGTCGAACCCTGTCCGACCTCTTCGACGGTCGCCAACAGCTCATCGTCTACCACTTCATGTACGGACCTGACTGGGAAGAAGGCTGTCCCAGCTGTTCGTTCTGGGCCGACGGCTACGACGGCTTCGTTTCGCATCTGAACCATCGCGACATCTCACTGGCCGTGATCTCGAACGCTCCGGTCGACGAGCTCGAAGCGTATCGACGACGCATGGGCTGGTCCTTCGAATGGCTCTCGGCGATGGGAACCAATTTCAACAGCGACTATCACGTCAGCTTCTCGCCCGAGGAGTTGGAGGGCGGCGAGGTCACCTACAACTTCGGGAAGACGAGCTTTCCCTCCTCCGAAGCACCGGGACTGAGCGTCTTCTATCGCGACGACGAGGGCCGAATCTTCCACACCTATTCGTGTTATTCACGCGGCCTCGACATGTTGAATGCGGCCTACCACCACATGGACCTGGTACCGAAGGGCCGAGACGAAGGCGACCTCCCCTACCCGATGGCCTGGGTCAAGCGGCACGACCAGTACTAGCTTCCATACGAAATCCCCGATGCACCACGCGTTTCGGATTCTCCAGCGAGCACGATCCATCGCGCGGATGCCCAGCCTCGTTCAGAAGACCTCGACGCCGATGACCCGAAACACGAGTAGCCCGATCGTCGAAACGGCACCGACGAGCGGGACGAAGACCGGAACACGAAACTCGGACTCCGGTTGCGCGGGATCGCGTTTGATCCGAAGCAGCGCGATGTTGACGATCGCGAAGACGACCAGGGTCACGAATGCCGTGCCTTCGGCGAGGGGCGCGAGCGGAAACCAGATCGCGAGAGCCAGGACGGCGACGCCGACGACGAGGGTCGCGATGTGCGGCGTCCGCGTGACCGGATGCACGCGAGCGAGCTTCGGCACGAGATGACCGCGCGAGGCCAGCCCGAAGAGGATCCGCGACGCCATGATGATCTGGATCAGCGCCCCGTTCACGACGGCGAGGATCCCGACGATCGTGATTCCCGTCGCCGCCCGCCCCGTCGCGCGCTCGAACACGAGGCTGAGCGGCGCTGGACTTGCGGCCAGCTCCTGCGGTGAAACGGTCAGAACACAAACGGCCGCCAGAAGTACATAGAGAACGGAGGTCACGGCCAGCGTGATCACGATCGCCAGCGGAAGTGTTCGCCGAACGTCCTTCACCTCCTCGGCCACGTTGACCATGTCCTCGAATCCGAGGTACGCGTAGAACGTCAGGAGCCCGGCGGCCGCGACACCGGGCCAGGCGCCCGAATCGGATAGCGGCAGCAGCTCGCCCCATGCCTCGGGCAGGCGCGTAAGATTGTCCCCGGCGACCCAGACCAGCGTCAGCAGCCCGCCGAGCTCGACGAGGGTGATCAGGCCGGCGATCGAAACGGATTCGGCCACGCCCCAGATGGCGATCCCGACCATCACCGCGACGAAGAGGGCAACACAGATCGCCTTGGGAACGACTGCGAATTCCGACAAGTAGGCTGCAAATCCGTTGGCCATCGCGGCCGCCGAGACGCATCCCGCGATTGCCACGAGCAGCCCGACGGCGGTGGCAAGATCACGGCGACCGAAGCCTTCGCGGACAAAGGCCGCCTCGCCGGCACTCTGCGGAAATCGCGCGGCGAGCTCGGCGAAGCTCATGGCCGTGAAGGCGGCCAATATGGAGGAAGCCAGAAACGCACTCGGCGCCGCGAAGCCCGAAACCTTCGCGACCTCTCCGATCAGGAGATAGATCCCCGCGCCGATCGTCGTGCCGAGGCCGTAGAGCACGACGTGCAGCAAGGTGAGGTTGCGCTTCAGCCCGGGTCGGTCGCCATTCTGCATGCCAGACCTCGCCCCTCCCTCACGCGGCTCGCCCGCTTGCGCAAATTGATTCGGGCGAGAAGCCTAGAAGTCGATCTGGAACCGCGTGACCCACGAATGCGCGATTCCGCTCTGGCGGCTCTCGCCCGGGATGCTCGGACGATCCCCGGTGCGCGAGAGAACAAAATTGTTGCTCATCCGCAGATTCGAGAAGAGCACCCAGTTCAGCGCGAGCGACCACTCCTCGAGCGTGCCGCCGCGGATCCCGTCGTTCGACAGGTCGAGCCAGGAGTATCGGGCGGCCAACTCGAAGGCGCCCCAATGACCGGCCTCCGGATCGAAGCGACTCTTCGGCACCACTCGACTGAAGACACCGCGCCCGCGCAGGTAGCGACGATTCTCGCCGGTGATCCACCAGCTCACTTCCGCATACGCGCCCCAGAAGAGGGGATTCTCGTTCATTTCTCCGCGCGGAATCGTGAGCGTGAACTCGCTCTGAATCGAGAGGCTGTTCTGTACCCAGGCGAGGCCCAGGTTGAAGAGATCGACGTTCTCGACCGGGAGCAGCGTCGTGTCGACGACGTCGGCCGCGAAATCGTTGGCCGGGCGCTGGATGTACTCGGTACCCGCCTCCTTGTCCGCGAACTGATGGCTGTAACCGAACTCCACATGAAAGAGCCGGGCGCCTCCGTCCTCGAAGAAGGGGAGCGCCGTCAGTCTCGTTGTGATGTGATAGTCCTCGTTGTTCGAGAACCCTTCACCGATATCGTCCGTGCGCCTCATGACTGCCACTGCGTACGTCGAGTCGCGGATGAGGAAGTTGCCGTTCAGCATGATCCCCGAGTTTCGACCCGGGGAGAAGACGTCGGACGAGGAGCGTTCGTTGAAGCTCAGGAAGTTCGAGCTCCCGAGGAACTCGAGCGAGAAGGGTTCCTTGAAGTAGCCCACTCGGAGTAGCCCGAGCTTCGGAAGGTTCAAGCCCGCATAGACATCCGCGAAGGCTGTTCCGTCGGTCCCCTCACTGAAGTCATACTCCGCCTTGAAGAACCCGAAGCGAAAGAACTGGCCCTGGAAGTAGAGCCGTGCGCGCCGGAACTTCGTTCCCGTCCCGTCGCCTCCATAGCTGTCCTCGAGGTCGTTGTCCGGTTGATACAGACCCCAATCGTTCTGGATCTTCCCGCCGAAGAGAAACTGATAGCGGGCGTCGTCGGTGCGTTCGATGATGAAGGCGTTCTGCCAACGAATCGACCAACTCCTCTCGGGCTTTGCCTGAGCGTCGGCTCCTGGGGACGGCTCCGGGACCGCTCTTCCTTCCCTCCGCGCCTCGGCTTGTTCCGGTGTGTCATCGATCGTCTCGTCGATCGCTTCGCTGTCGGGCAGGAGGGTCACCGCCTCTTCTGACTGCGAGTCGTCTGAATCGTCCTTGCCCGACTCTTCATCCCCTCCCCCCGCGACCGGCATCTTCGATGCGCGCGCCTTCTCCTCGAGGGCCGGTTGGGGATCGTCCGCGCCCCCGGATCCTGCCTGGCCGCCGGGAACATTGGCATCGCCGCTCGTCGGTGCGGGTTCGTCGACGGGCAGACGTTCGACCTGGCCGGGCTCTTCGAGCTCGCCCAGACCCTCCGCGGCGCGAAGCGGCATGGCGGCAAGACAGAGTGAGAGGACGAGGAGGCCGAGCCCGGCGATGCTCCGGGGCATCGCTCGACCAATCGCGATGGGACTGGCCGGAGAGTCGACGCCTGTGTCAGCCATCTGACGATTCTAGGAAGCAGTCACCCGATCGGCCAGCGCGAGCCAGGGGAAAAGACCCATGCAGAACGCAATCGGCGCACCCCGATGGTTCGCGACAGTTCGCGAAGGGGGATGCGCGGAAACGAACGCGTTCAGAATCGGATGTCCGGCCAGAAGAAACTCGTATCGACATAGGGGCTGTCCGCCGCAAAGTCGCTGCCACCCAATCGATCGACCGGAGTTCTTCCATTCACACGGTTCGATCAGATCTCGAGCGATCGTGAGAGCCGGGACAGGAATGCGTGCCCCTGAATCCGCGTCACGCTACGGGGAGAGTGAAGGCGAACTTCGAACCGCGACCAGGTTCACTGTCGACGTTGAGTTCGCCACCCAGGGCGCGAACGAGATGCTTCACGATCGATAGACCGAGCCCCGTACTCCCGAGGGCCCGCGACCTGGATGCGTCGACGCGATAGAAACGCTCGAAGATCCGTTCGAGATCGGCGGCATCGATCCCTATTCCGCTGTCTTCGACGACGATCTCGACGAACGCGCCAGCCTCGTCCGGCTTTTCGCGCAGCGAAATATCCACTCGGGATCCGGGATTGGAATAGCGCGCCGCGTTGCTGAGCAAATTGGAGAGGATCTGCTCGACCGCGTCCCGGTTCGTGCTGCAGGCCGGAATCGGCTCCTCATGAAGTGCGACTTCGATCGAAGCCTCCCCGAAGCGGGGCCCGAAATCCGCCACGACCGTCTCGACCAGGCGATGCACGTCCACGCGCGTGCGTTCGAGCGTCGAGGGGCCACTCTCGATCCGGGACAACGTCAGCAGATCATCGATCAGGTTCGACATCCGGCGTGCGTTCCGCACGATCACGCCGAGGTATTCGGCTTGCTGCTCCGGATCGAGCTGCGAGTCGGCCAGCGATTCGGCGAAGCCCTGGATCGAGGTGAGTGGCGTGCGCAGCTCGTGCGATGCATTCGCGATGAAGTCCCTGCGCACGTCGTCCACGCGCCGAAGCTCCGTGACGTCGTGAAAGACCGCGACGGTCCCGGTTCGCGGGTGGGTGTCGGGAAACCCGGAGGCGTGCATGAGCAGAATGCGCTTCTTGTCCGCATGCACCTCGAGTTCACGCACCACGATCTCATCGCTGCTCGCGGCATCGTGGAGAGCCTGGTCGATCTGCGGCGAACGGATCACCTCGGGAACGGGGCGGCCTTCATAGTCGCCCCAGATCGACAGGAGTTCCTGCGCACGGGGATTGGCGAGCAGGATCTTGTCGCTGCGGTCGAGCACGATCACGCCTTCCGCCATCCCCTTCAACACGGCTTCGAGCTGCAGTTTTTCGCGTCGCGCTTCGTCGGCGCTGTCACGCAACTGCCGCGCGAGCCGATTGATCGACGCGGCGATCTCGCCCCGTTCGTCGTTGGTTTCCCAGCCGAGACGTCGCCCTAGTTTGCCTTGCGCGATATCCGTCACGACTTCGCGAAGTTCGGCGATCGGGCGCAGAGTGAAGAGCGAGAGTGCATACGAAAGTCCGAGGGCGACGAGGAGTCCGACTCCGCCCGCGATCACGAGTTCGCTACGCAACTCCGCCACGGCTTCGGCGACACGATCGAGATGCACCGCGACGCGAACGACGCCCGACCCCGAATCGACGTCCGCCCCCGCCATCCCCGCTTCCTTCTCGTCCGGCAGGCGCAGAGCGACGTACATCAGGCTCCGCTTCAGCGTGGCACTGCGCCGGATGCCATGCCCCAGGCCCTCGCCAACGGCCTCCGCGACTTCGGGACGATCCGCATGGTTCGATAGGTCCGCGAGGTCATCGACGGGCACCTCGGAGTCCGCGACGACCCAGCCCTCGGAATCGATCAGGGTGATCCGCGCGTCCGCAGCGATCGCGCCGTCTCGCACGATTTCCTGGAGACGAGGGCCGTTGGCGCGATCGAGTTCGACGCCCTCGACGATCTGGGCGAAGAGCCGCGCTCGATGTTCGAGATCCAGGCGGACCTCCGTCATCGTCCGTTCGCGAAGGCCCCGCTCGGCGAAGAACAGGCTCCCGCCGACGACGACGAGGATGAGCAGCGTGAGCGTACCCATGATCTTCAGCTGGATCTTCGACATGCTTGCTCCGGAAGTTTCCGGCCCCTCCGGAGTTTCAGTCGCTGAAACGGTACCCCACGCCACGAACTGTGTGGATGTCCGCGCCGGCGTCGCCGAGCTTCTCGCGAAGTCGCTTCATGTGCGTATCCACGGTGCGATGCGTGACCGTCACCTCGGTACCCCAGAGCTCGTCGAGGAGTTTCTCCCGCGTGAACACGCGCCCGGGTCGGGTCATCAGGGTCGAGAGGAGGCCGAATTCCTTGGCGGTGAGGTCGACCGCTTCACCGGAGACGCGACAACGATGCCGATCGAGGTCCAGGAGAAGTTCGCCATGCACCAGCTGTCGAGCCTCCGACGAAGTCGGCGCGCGTCGACGAAGGACTGCTTTCACGCGGAGCGCGAGTTCACGTGAGCTGAACGGCTTCGTCACGTAGTCGTCCGCACCGAGCTCGAAGCCGACGACGCGATCGACCTCCTCGCCCCGCGCAGTCAACATCACGACGGGTAGCTCCGCGGTCTCGGCTTGACCCCGCAGCGTCCTGCAGACCTCCGTGCCCGACATGTCGGGCAGCATCAGATCGAGAACGACGAGGTCCGGCATGCGACTCGCGATCGACTCGAGGCCTTCGCTCGCCGTCGCCGCGGTCTCCACGGAGAATCCCTCCTGGCTGAGGCCGAAGCGAACCAGCTCGCGAATATCCGGCTCGTCGTCGATCACCAGAATGTGATTGCTCACGACTCGAGCTTCTCCGCATGTTTGAGGTTCAGCGATTCGACGACGAGGATCACGTCCTCTGCGATGTTCGTCGCGTGATCGCCGACCCGCTCGAGATTCTTCGCGATGAGGATGTAGAAGATCTCCTGATCGCTGGTGTCGGAGCTGTTTCGAATCTTGGCCAGCGATTCGCGAAACGCCTGCTCCTCGTCGGCGTCGATCTCGTCGTCCGCGGCAAGCACCGCCCGCGCAAGCGCGGCGTCGTAGTCGGCGAACGCGAGGAGCGCGTTCATCAGCGCGCGGCGGCTCGAACTCTCGAGCGTTCGGAGCGGTTCGGGCGGCGTCGTTGCCGGCAATTCGATCAATCGGACCGCACTCGTCGCGATGTTGCGCGCGATGTCCCCGACGCGTTCGAGATCCGTCGTCGCGGTCTTGATCGCGATCACCTCGCGAAGGTCCTGCGCCACGGGTGCCTGGAGCGCGAGGAATTCGAGCACGGCGCGGTCGATGTCGACGTCGAGTCGATCGATCGGCAGGTCGTCTCCCGCGACCTCCAGAGCGAGATCGACGTTGCGCTCCCAGACGCTCTGCATCGCCTTTTCGAGGATGGCCTCCGCGAGATGCCCCATCCGGAGCACCTGCTGCCGGAGCGGCTCGAGTTTTCTCTGTGCCGCGCTCTGTGCCACGGATCGGCCGGATGGCTGCGCTCGATGACTCAATGGGGTTCCTCCTCGGTCGCCTGATCGCCGCCGTGAATAGCCAGAGTCGGTGACAGGAGCGTGACAGACTCGTGGAGCATCTGCGAATCCCACAGCAATCGGGAGCCTGGCTTCGTCATCGAAATGTCACACACGCGTCAACTCGATCACACGAACGGGTCGTAGTCTCCCGCCCGATCGAAACGGACCCCGAAGATCCGCAAGGGAAGGATCCCGCGCGGGATGGAGAACCCAGCACCATGAAGTCCAGAATCCCGATCGCCCTCGGCGCGATCCTGTCCGCCGCCTTCATCTTCGCCTCCCCGGCCCTCGCACGGGACCAGATCCGGATCGTCGGATCGTCGACGGTCTTTCCCTTCTCGACCGCCGTCGCCGAGCAGTTCGGACGCTCGACCTCCTTCAAGACACCGATCGTCGAGAGCACGGGCTCCGGCGGCGGACTCAAGCTCTTCTGCTCCGGCGTCGGGGAATCCA
>Ga0315338_1001504_pt1 | contig 28821 bp, 52 predicted proteins | sample ASW8metaG_FD_204518 | JGI IMG/M metagenome (GOLD analysis project Ga0315338, IMG submission 204518) | Ammonia-oxidizing marine archaeal communities from Monterey Bay, California, United States - ASW #8 | ecosystem: Environmental > Aquatic > Marine > Coastal | place: USA: California | collected... | reverse complement strand
GAATGATACACGAGCAGAGTTAACTACGGTCAAATCATTACCAAGTGAATCTACGACTTCTATAAATCCCTTATCAAGAACGTCTGTTTTCATTTACCTTGACCACGATATTTTTTCTTAAAACGTTTAGAACTGACTCTGGTACTATACTTTGTAGCACGACCTAACCCCTGTCTTGTTTTTTTTCTAGTTTTGTCTCTATTTAAATCTACAAAACCACCTTTTGCTTTTGCCATTATAACCTCTTAGTCTTTATTGATTTTCTTCGGCTGGTTTATCAACTAAATCTTCTTTCTTAGCAGCTTTCTCTTTTGCTATTTCAGCCTTAAAGTCTTTTTTCTTCCCACCGGAATATTCATAAGCGTGACCTTCATTAATTAGAATGTCATTGATACTTACAAGCCCATCAGAACTTCTATCAATTTCTTCTGTTACTTCGTGTCCTACTGCGTCTGGTGATACAAAGATTTCACCTAATACCCTACCGAACTTACCAGTTCCGTGAGATACGATTTTAAAGACTCCAGACTCTAACAATTCTTTGTTACGAGCTTTAGCTAAAAGACCTTTCGCCTTCTCATCTAAATCTCTTGTTCTACTTTCCCAAGTATCAATTCCCATGTATCTAATTCTTTTTTTGATTTTCAAATCGAAACCCAAATCGATATAACAATCTATTGTATCTCCATCTAAAACTTTAACGAGTGTGCCATTATATTCAAATGACGCTGGTTTTTTAGCCATTATTTATCTCCAAAGACTTTTATCGTCTTTTAGTTTACTTATATATTTCAATAAACGACCACACGTTTTACAAGAAACTGGAGTTATCGATTCCGCACTGGTATAAAATCTCAAGTTTTCTTCTATATGATCTTCTATTAATTCCCAATCTTCTTTTCTATTGACATTTAAAACCTTATGATCAACGGATTGATTACAACAAGGTGTTAATTCTGCTTCATTTTTCTTTTTAGGTCTGTCTTTGTACTTAAAGTAATCCCTATCCAATGGTTTGTTTTTCAACTCCCACTCAACTTTGCTTTCTTTAAAATAGCCTTTTTCTTCTTATGTATATCTATAAGTATCTGTTCCTCTGTTCTTCGTTTGGTTTTCTTCTTAGGTTTAACCTTAGTGGCTGGCAGTGAACCAAATAACTTTGGTTGTTCCTTACCTTTATGAAACACATTACCATCTTTATCTACAAACTCATTCATAAAGTGCCATCCAGCTGGACGACCTGTAGATTTTCTTTTGGTTTTTTCCTCATGTAATTCAGGAAACATTACCATCATGTTCCTATTGACTTCATTTGAGCATTTCACTCCAGTAGCATTATCACCAACTGAAATGTATTCTCCACATTGACACATCATATAACGAACTCCTTTCTCATTGTATTCTGGTTGTTTTTGTTTTTTCTTCATGACATTAATATAGTTAATAATAACTATATAAGTCAAGCACTAAATGTCACTAAATTCTACGTCTATTATTTTCATACAAATATAAAACTCATTTTGATTTCTCAGAATAGTGTCGGCCAACCTCCATTGTGACTTCAATTGATCTGTATCATATGAAGTATTGACCGACACTTTTCCAAGAACTATATAACCATCATCACCTACGGTGATTATTTGCACTTTATTTTCACTTAATCTTCACTACGTTTTTCTTTGGTAGTTCAGGTTCTGTCTTTGGAACTGATATTGACAACATGCCATCCTTAAATGTAGCACTAACATTATCCCCATCTAAATGGTCACCTAAGTTAAAGGACCGTTTAAATGATGAATGTTTTAATTCTCTGGTTATACACTTCGCACCTTCATCTTCAACTCCGTGTTTATCACCTGAAATTGTTAAAACATTTTCTTCAACTTCAACGGATACATTTCCCCTGTCTAATCCTGGAATCTCTGCGATAATACCTATTCTGTCATCATACTCATAGACATTCACTTTAGGATAAGATCCTTTGTTGAAAGACACACCAACTTCTTCTTGAAAAGCAGGAAATTGCTTACTCATAAGCTCATCAAATATTTTATCAAATGGTGTTAAAAATTCATCTCGATTGAGATGCTGTGGGTTTACTATTATTCTAGTCATTGTATTCTCCTATGTTAACTTTCGTCTAACATGATTTACCATCCCATTCATTTGGCGATAGTATTCACTATATAGGTACAATAACTATACCACTCTTTATTATCTGTCATTATGTCTTATCTAAAAACGGTGGATTGCCTTCTCGAATCCATTTAATATTTTGATAACCTTTCTTTAATGCTAATTCATGCACTTCTTTTTTATTTTCTCTGTATAACCAAAACTTATACTCACCCATAGCTTTATATTTTGGATTTGATGCTTTAATTTCATACCATTTTCTAGTGTCGTTCTTCATTTATCTATGTCCAAATAATCATCATCATTCCACCATTCTATCTGTCCATGTGATGATGGCTTTCTTAACCCCAACTCCAATTTTTTATCATATTCATCTTGCGTCATTACCGACCACAATTCATCAAATTTTTCTTCATCAATTCGTTTTATACCTATAAAATATGTTCTTGCTCCACTAATACCTATATTACTTGTCAAAGTTGTTTTATACACTATATTATCATTTTTATCTACAAGTACATATCGCATCATCACTCCTCATTAATTATTGTTATTTTAAGTGAATCCAGATGATGTACTCCACAATCGTCTGTATATCCACAATATACAGTTATAGTGTGTCCTATGAATTCTTCCCAAGCGGCAAACATAACGTTAGCGTCACCGTATTCGTCTGTCATACTTGCTGGATTAACTAAACTAACCCAATCAGTATTAATTTGATATTGATAATCAGTATCCCATTGTAGATGTTGTGACCAACCACATTCAGTAGTGGCATCTAACATCGTATAAGTTTGTGCTAAATCTTGATTATATTCTAAAATATACTGACCATCAGTAGATTCTTGTAATTGAGAAGCAGATATATCTAATATGCATTCATCACATTCTACTTCCCTAGTATCTTCACACCCTATTAAAAATAATCCTACAATTATTAATAACCTTTTCATTACTATTCCTTTTCTTTTATTTCATCAGGGTCAATGTCTTTCATCATCATGATTTTGGTTTTAGTTTCTTCCAACCATTGTATCCACTCATTTAGTAAACCAATGATTTTATTCTTATCCACATCATGATGCTCATTATCAAGAATCTTATCCACCCAGGTTTTCACCATACTTAGATAACCAGATAGCCAAGTTGCTATCTCTGTTCTTTCGTTAGACCATATTGAATTTCTGCTCATTTGTTTTCTCTCTCAATAATACGAATAAATTTACTTAAAGTCAAGTAAAATATTTTATTTTTTGTAAATAAAAATAAACTCTAATTGGTAGGATGTGGAACTGCTCCAATCAGTTGTGATTGGAGTATGAGTCTGTGACTCGGAATTTGTGATAATGTAATCCATAAAATATTCCTTGTTATAATAAATATTTAACTAATAACCAAAAGTTATAAAGACACTTCTATGCCAATTTTACCTTTATAAAACTCTTTACCTTGTAATTTAGATACCTCACCTACATTATACAACCTAACCTTATCTGTGAGTTTCCAGGATATTTTAAATTTATCTTCATATTCAAAATTCTCAATATATGTTTCACCATTTTCATCAGGTGGCAGATAACCATCAAATGATATTTCAACTTCTATGGCATCACCACTATATTTCTTCTTCGTATTTATACCAACTGAAACAAATGTTTCATAGTCATCCAACGCATCAGTAGTGGACCTTGTGGTAAGTCCCCACGTAAAGCCTTTCAAACTTTTACGCCAGTCAAGTTTAGCGTACTTGATAGATTTACTTTCTTTATTCATATACTCTGGTTTAAAATAAAATCCATTATCTATCTTCACCCAAGCCAAATCATCAATATACGATGTACCAAGTTCTTGTTCCCATTGACGATTAATATGAAAGTACTTCTGAGTTAATCCTATACTGACTTCGTAATCATCTGGGTTTGGTTGTTCATTTGGTGTTCTTATGGCATATGAACCAAACAACATAACTCCTGCTAATAAACTATCCAATATCATTTATTTTCTCCTGGCGTTTTTTCTTTTTGTTGTTTTACGTTTAATTGCTTTTACTCTACGTTCATCTCCAGAACGTTTATCATGTCCTATCCAATCCATAAGAGTCTTGATTGCTTTAGTGAAGTTACTCATTTTACTTTCCTCATGTTGTTTTGCATTTTACTACCACTAACTTGTGGTTTAAATATCTTTTCCCATCTTTTTGCCCATTCTATAGGTGATATTGTTTGTCTTGACTTATCACCCTTGCCGGCATCTGAATATTTGGGTGTTTCTTTCTTCATCAATCCCACCTAATTGGTAATTCATAATAAGTGTGGTTTTGCTTCGATTGTTCCGGCTTGGGTGACTCTGACGAATTCACACTTCGATTGAAAATCCAATACATCACTCGCGCCAACATATGAGCAAGATGACTTAATACCATCACGAATATCAGATATAATCCGCTTGACTTTACCCTTGTATGGAATGATTTTAGAGTTTCCTTCCACGTTGTTAGATTCACCTCGGTCTGATTTACTATCAAGTGAAGCACTTCCTCTATATTTCTTGTATAGCTTTTCATTTGGCCATTCTCCTACTTTGTGGGTATCTCCCGGTGTTTCTTTCGTCCCAGCGAGAAGAGAACCGAGCATAACTGTATCAGCTCCTGCCCCAATTGCTTTAGATATATCACCCACATACCTAATGCCGCCATCAGCGACGCAAGGAACACCGTAATTGTCAGCAACGGAACACACATCAAACAAAACACTAACCTGAGGAAGTCCAACCCCCGTTCTGATCCGTGTTTCACATAATGAACCATTTCCGATTCCCACTCGGAGACCATCGACTCCCCATTCACATAAGTCTTTTGCTGCTTTCTTGGTTGCAATCGAACCCCCGATGACTTCAACATTTTCTCCAAATTCATTCTTTAACTCCTCTATTGTGTTTTTAACTAAAACATGATGACCATGTGCCACATCTATAAGTAATACATTACATCCGTTTTTTACTAATTCTTGTGCTCGTTCTTTATAATCACCTTTAACTCCTACTGCTGCACATAGTGGTCGTTTAGACCAAATCTTCTCATCATGTATCGAGTTATCTGCGAAGTAAAATCTTTCTTTTAAATCATCCCAATCCGATTTTGTTGGTGGACTATTCCAATGTCTTATACTACTATCCCACCATTCTTGCCATTCGGTTTCTAATGTTCTTTCTGTACCATCTGTAATTCCTGGTATTGGTTTAAAATATTTAACCCACTCGCGATGTAATGATTTCATCATACGAGCCTGTTTTTCAATACTCTGAAATCTATGTATAACACCGACACCACCCCAATCCATCATTTCTTTTGCCATATCTAATTCAGTTACGGTATCCATTGGTGACGCAACTATTGGAATGGTTAATATAGTATTCTTGGTAAACCTTGTAGTCAAATCTACTTCATCACGAGAATTCAATTCCGAATACTTTGGTACGATATTTACATCATCGTATGTCAAATAGGTTTTCATTTTATCCAAGATATTTTTCCGAGTACCAATGCACCAATGTAGCAAATATCACACAAACACCCAATAAGACTAATGTTTCAATCATATCCCCCACCCCATCATTATAAAATGAAAATATAAATACCCACCTAAAAGCCAAAATACTATTTTCCAATACTCACCCCGAACATCAGAGTGAGATACTCTTTTTTTGGTATACAAATCTTCTTTAATTAATCGTTTGTCACCGTACCAGTTTCTAGCCATACATCATCCACATTACTAATTTATAAATCCCATACCAACTAAAAAAAGTCATTAATGGCATAACTACTAAGTATACAAATACATTAAACCAATCAATTTTTGTTTTCATTTTCTTTTACCCACGATTTTAGGTTTAAATTATCATTGAGCTCTTCATTATACTTATCAGCCGTTGTTGGTTCTCCATAAAATACACGACCACCATTTGAGGCTATGCTAGCCACAATTAAATTTGCTATCATTTCCCTAGCCGCTTCGGATTCAAGATTGGGTTGCCCCTTTGCAACATCTTCTAATATATCTTTAATTAATTGTTTCATATCTTATTTTCAATCCCATAAATCAAATAAATGTTTTCCAATCAATTCAAATGAACGCTTAGAACTCTTATTTAGCTTTTTTGTTAATTTTTTATCATTATAATCAAAATCCGAATCTTGAATCTTCTTTGCACACTTCAAACCATAAAGTATTTCATTCAATATATTAGTCCACCGTTGTTCTGCCAATGCATCGACTTCATTAGTTAAATGTTCAATTTCAAATAAATCGTTCTTCCCATACATTGATGCTGGTGTGCCGTGTTTGTCGTTTTTCAATCTTTCTAACATTGGAATCAAATTATCTACCAACCAAGTATCAACAGACCATGCTGACCTATCAGACCAACCTCTACTTCCGCGTTGATAAAACCATTTTGCTTCAGATGGGAAATCTTTAATGGCACGAATCGATGTTTGAAATGGTATTGCAAAGTATTTATTATACCATTTTGCATCCTCTTCATCCCACTTTGCAAATACATCTTCTGCTAGTTCAAATGTTTCGTGTTCTTTATTTTTCATTTCTAATCCTATTTTATGAACTAATTGATTCATCATTTTGTGATATTGTGTGTCCAATTCGGGTCTCACACCCTAATAACGACAACAATATAACAAATTTAAGTAATTTCTTCATTTATTTTCGTCCTTTATTACATCTTCATTCCCCAAGTTAAAACAAACGGAATCATCTGCCATCCATACTTCATAACCCATTCTTACGAGTGCCGAAATCAGGTCATTAACATCTTGTCTATCACAATCACCGAGGTCATTAAATGTGGTTAGTTTTATTGTTTTCATTTATACTATTCCCAAATCCTCGCTACTCTACGAATGAAACCAAGTGTAGCTCCAAATCCAAATGCTATTGCAGCTATTTGGAAATTTTCCATGTATAATGCCACAGATGACATCATATATGTTGTGAATCTTACTACACCATATATTGAAAAATCACCACTTGCTTCTGTAAATTGTTTTCGTTCTGTTGTCATATTATTTACCTCCATTGTATTTTTTATCCATTTTGTTTTTATACCATTCTTTAGTTGGTTTAAGTTCATCAGTATTCCATACTGCCTTGTCAAATAACTCATTCAATGGTTTCATCTCTAAACCAAATCTTCCATCACTTTCCCATAATACATACAAAGTTGAGTTCAAAGATTTTGCAATATCTTTTAATACTAAATAATCTTCAGTAAGATTCAAATCACCGTACCATACTTTACCATAACCTGGCATCAATACATTTGCATTGAATACTATTAAATCATCTGGATGTTCTGTACTATAGCCCGTCTTAGAACCACCTACCATTCTACCATTATGAAAACTATATGCATCAAAATATTGATGTACTTCTTGTACCGATACTGATGGTTTGAAATCACTTGGATACTCACCAGCTAATTTTATTGTTTTGTCAATCATGTTTAACCTCTAAAGTTATACTCTATCTGTCACAAATATCAGTTATTGATATTACCTACAGATATAATATTATTATGTTATCGAGCCCCCTACATAGATTGCCCATTTACCACTATCTATAAGTGGTTTTGCTTTTTTGTATTTAATTTCTTTGTAGGTATCACCATCTGTGATACCAACGATTTCATTTCTACCATATTGTTTGTAATCGTTTTTCACGGGAAGTAATCGTTTTTCACGGTCAAGAATTGTTTTTCCCATTAAATGGTCAATCTCATGTTGAACACAAACTGCTTCAAGTAATCTTTCCTCTTGATCTTGTTTAGCAGATTCTTCCCAACTGCCTTTACCCTTCGATGATTCTACTCCACTAAAATACATACCACTTTCTTCTTGTGCAGTTTTAACAATGATATTCTTATAACGTTTAGTATGGATTCCCTTTTTAGGATAACTTAAACATCCTTCATAAAAATCAATTTCATCCCATTGTTCTTCAATTTTTGGATTGATAAGGATGATGGGTTCTCTAACATTAAGAACAGCCACTTGGGCATTAATTCCCACTTGATTAGCTGCCAACCCAATGCCATCTTTTCTTTCGTTAAGTATCTGAAATAATTCTGTGGCAATCTCAAGTCCTTCTTCAACTGATACTTCTTTGAGTTTTTGATTAATTACGGGATTGTTCTCTTTGTAACAATTTATAACCTTTTTCATACGATTAATATACGAAGAAAAAGGTTAAAAGTCAAGCAGTTTCTTTTAATATATGAGTTGGAACAACAAATATCTGTCCCATGTTATTTTGAACACGGACATGGCTATCAAGTCGCTCCTCTATTGTGACCTTTTCACCAGCGTGTAGTGTGCCGTTTTCATTGTGAAAATCTTTAATTAACATTAATTTTTGTTTTTTCATTTGTAAAAGAACCCCGCTGAAGGCATTAATCCATTGTACGATAAGTAACAATTTGGACATAATAACCGTATGTTATCTAATTTAGTATTTTCACTTTCGCCATCTATAAAATCAAGCAGAAGAGCTACACTATCCCTATCTATGACTATCTCGTTATATCCACAAGAACTGCAAGCTTCTTCCACCCAACCATCACTTATGAGTCGTTTCTTCAAGTATCTTCTTGTCAATTTATTCTTTCTGTCTCGTGCTAAAAGTTCATCTAAAGGTTGTCGGTATTTACCATATCCTTTTTTAATCCCCACACCTCTTTGATTCAAATGACCTTCAAATAACCCATACATCTTAGCATACTTCCGATATGTTAAGTAATTAATACTCAACCAACGAGATGCCTCGGCATTGGATTTAGTAACTGCCTGAGAATCTTCAATCATCTTTTTAGTGATGACCTTTCTACGGCCCCGTATTTTTATGGGTTTTTCGAAATTACGACTTGACATATACCTTTAGCTTTGCATCAAATTGTTTAGTTTGATTTTCAATTATATCGTGACAATTAAGCTCATCTATTTTACGATAAACTTTATCTCTACTTAATGGTTTCAATCTAAAGATTTCACCTCTAACGATGTCGCCATATATTTGTTCTTCAAAATCACTACCCACACCAGGTGGATCATATCTATCTTGTGCGTGGTCGTTTGCCATTATTCTTCACCCACTACTTCTGATTCTTGAATAAGTCTTATTTTTTCAGAAATATAACTGAGATTTTCACTTATCTTTTCAGACGGATTTATTGGTTTATAAGTAGTCTTAACTGCCGTAACTCTTTCATATAGTATAACATTAAGTTTTTCATAAACATTATCGATTGCTGCCCGAATTTTTTGTAATTCAGCCACTACATCACTTGTTATTTTCATTTTGTTCTCCGAACTCTAGTATTAGTTGTTTAGTATCCTTTTCTTTTAATTCTTCGGGTATTCCATCAAATTCATCAACATACCTAGCTAAAAAATCAGACACATCTGTTTTTAATTTAAGTAATTCTTCAAATGCAAGTTTTCTTAAAAAAAACTTATCTTCTTTATCTATTACTGTTGTCATTAAATTATTAATATATAAACCTAATTTGTCCATCATATAACTCCTATTACACTTATAAATATCAAGTAGTCTTACAAACAATCAAATCTTTTTCATATGTTTTCAATGATTTGATGTTTAATTTAAAAATACCTAATTCCATTTCTCCAACATCTCCACTTTCTTGAAGTATCTCAGAAAGATTAACTATGATTTGAAAATTATCCTGATTCAGCTCGTTGCAATCAAACTTAACAATCACATTGTTCTTTGGTTTTATACGGTCAGAATGTATTTTCTTACTCAAGTCAAACTGAGTATCTTTTTGTTCTTCTTCGATGTACTTGTTTACGCCATAACCCTTATGACCTAACCAATCACCATAGATATCACTACACCACGGTTCTAATTCTTTTAACATTTCAGTACTGCAATTCCCCACGACAAATCCTACATCATATTTCGGTGGGATTATAGGATGCATCAGTTCATCGTGTTTAACCATATGTCCCCATTTGCGGATGAAATTACGGGTGCTACGGAGGTTTTGTGCTAACCATTCACTCGACTCCCTACCTTTCATAAAGACTTGTCCCGCTGGATTTCTCATTGCTCCATCTTTGAATCTTGAACCTCTACAAGTCATATGATATACCAAACCTTTCCAAGTCTGTTTTAACTCATAGCCAGCCAACACAAACCGATTGAATATATCTGAATCTTCTTTTGATTGTGGAGCGTATAATGGGTCGTGTCCACCTATAGCCAAGAAGTCATCCTTATACATAGCCCACGGAGCAAATATACCTTTAGAAGTTTCGTTATTTAATGCAAGTGGTCCATATAATATTCCAACGCCAGATTGAATTTCATCTACTAACTCTAAAAGTTTATCCTCTTTGAATTCCTCGGGTTCTATACCAAAGTCTTTAAGTATCTTTTCAGGTCCGTCTGGATGTAATGGTGGTTCTATTCTCGTTGCACTTACTACCGTTCCTGGTTCTAAATGTTTAAGCATCTCTGTGTCTAAATTAGGACAGGCGTACATATCAGCGTGGTATATCATTACGATATCACTTGTAGCCATCTCAACTAACCTATCATACAATATAGTATGTCCTAACCTATCAGGTCCACTATTTCTTATTATCCGTACATTCTTATCCTTTTCAGCAATCTCCTGCATCCACTCCCAAGTTCCATCATCAGAGAAATCATCAGCCCAGCATATCTCGTGTCTGTATCCTAAGTTTTTTCTTATACTATTATATGACCACTTCAAATACTTTAGATTGTTTCTACTCGGTTGTATAAAACTTATTACTTTATCACTCATATATTAAATCCTGTAATATTATAGTTAAATATTCTCTACATCTTTCTTCCGTGTACATTGATTTTTCATAATTTTCTCTGCACATTATACTACACTCTTGATAAAACTTGTCATCTTTTAATTTATTAGCCAATTTTATAGCCCCAGCCATGTCACCGTCATTCACCGACAACAATGGATGTAATTCTTCTTGAGTATCCAATCCTTTATATCCAATACAAGGTATTCCATGAAATGCACAATTCAATGTGAATGTACCAGCTGCATGTGTTGGCATCATATGAACACCAACGTGATATTGACTTAAATTATTAATCCATTCCACCCAAGTCATATAAGGAAGATATTGTATATCTAGCTCATCTTCTCTATCTATCTTTCTACCCATTGATGGAGCTACTATTGGCATATCAAATTGTTGAGCCACTACATAAGAATCAAACCCACCATACCATCTAACCATATTACCACCAATTATTACAGCATCACTCCATTCACTCCTCGGTTTAATACCTAATCGTTCAGCCAACATCAATGTTGGCATCTTATGTACTGGTTTATTAGTAATACCTCTATAGTAATTAACATCCTTGTGATTATGTGCAAATAACATATCAAACTCTGTAAGTGAATTATACCACCAAATCTGTTCTTCCATTGTGTAATCCTGAAAGTACCAATGTGGACCTTCTTGCATCGATATAGTTTTTCTACATAGTTTTTTCAAATCTCCCATCATATCAAATGTCATCAATTTATCCACATGAGTTTTAGGTAATGTCACTATACCGAAATCAAAGTGTTTCTCACCAAAGTGCTCAAGTACCGATGGCATATGAAATATCGAATAGTGTTCAGCACCTAAAAGCCATTTAGTAGACACATCATTCCTCATATTAGGATTATCCAACGATACCTTGCCTTGCCAACCACCTTCTGTAAACCAGACTATCTTATAATCTTTTAACCCCACACCAATTCCTTCATTTCTTCTTCTGTCATCATCTCAGCCGACTTTGAATTGTATGGTTCTGTTAATTTATTGTCTTGTTCATTTTCTTCCATTCTGATATGAATATCATCACCATAAAGATAAGTCCTACTTACCTCATTCTTAGATACCAAATCCTCATCAGTTTTTTCACCTGGTCTCTTTCCAACTATCTCTACTTTATCCGATATAGTCATAGCCAAATCCATCATATTAACACATTTCATCTTATAGGACTTAACAAAACCACCACCGCGCTCTTCTGTCCATTTGATAGTTCTCTTAATTAATTGAGCTGCTTCAAACTGCGTAAATATCAACCTATTCATATCAGGATCTGTAAGTTTGAGATATTCACCCTTTTCTTTTAATTTCAACCAAAAAGGTAATACTGAACCATTACTATGAGCCACATTAGCAAACCGAGTCAATGAAAATCTATTGTTATCATTATTACTATTCATAAACACTCGTTCCATCAGATACTTTGAAGCACCATATACGCTTTCAGCCAAACAAGCTTTGTCTGTACTGATACCCACCGTGGTTGGAACATCATTAATAATACTAGCCTCAACCACATTCAAACTACCCATCACATTTATATTACAACCAGCAATAGGATTAGTCTCCATCAAATCAATGTGTTTCATAGCAGCTGCATGAACTACTACATCTGGTTTAACGTCCTTAAATACTCTAAGCAACAATCCTTTATCTTCTATGTTACCTACATAAGATTTTACCTCTGGATGCTCTCGTTTTAGTTCAGCTATCTTCTCTTCATTTCTACTGACATTGATATACTCATTGTCGTTTTGTTTGATAAGGGCTTTACCAACTGTTCCTGTACCACCTGTTATTAATATTTTCATTAATACTCCTTGTTTATCAATATATTTAATTTTCCAAAAAACTCTTTATCTTTCTGAATCATAAATTTATTTAGTTCTTTTGATTTAGCTTTGTATTCTGCGTGGTTATTATTTATAGCAACTACCATATCACTTAACTCATCGTCTGATGAAACGAAGTTCAAATATTTTTCTGCCCCATACCAATCAATCGTATCATAATTATAAGTTATAATAGGACATTCACAAACCGACATTTCCGTATATCGATTATTTATCATACCATGCTCTCGTTGTCCTTTTGCTATGATTCCAATAGCACATTTTGCAGATGAATATAATCTCCCAATATCTAATGGTGGTAACAATCCTCGCCAATGGGTAAATTTCCCCCACCCATTACCATACACATCAAATTCAAATGGTTGTTCCTTAAAGAATATTTCTCGTTCCAAATTATATTGAGAATCTGTCAATCGATTAAATCCCATTCCTAAAAATACACAGTTATGATTATATTTTTCATCAAATTGTTTTTCTTCTTCTTTGATAGCAGAATGATAATATTGATAATGTTCCGAAACTATTCCATTTTTTTTAAATTTTTCAAACATGATTTTCGAACCTGTAAATATTTTATCATACCATTTTCCTTTATAATCAAGAATTGCATCATAATCTATCAACACTCCACCAGAAGCATGTAATAATATTCGTTGGCATTTTAGTTGCTCTATTATCTTAAATGTTTCTTTATCTAACATCTCATAATATACTAAATCAAAATCCATATCAAGAATTTGTTGTACATATTCTTGTGTAGCAAGATTACCATTTAATTGTTCTAATGCATATACTTCATGTCCTTCAGATTGAAGTTTATCTGCAACTGCTACATTTAGTTTATAGTTACCCATTGGCCAAGGTTGATGAAACACTAATACTCTCATATTGCCAACACCATTTTCATATCATACGGTTTATATATACCTATATCATAATTTGGATTTATATCTAATATCAATCTCTTTACCTTATCAAAGGTAATTTCACTATAATCACATATCATATTACTGTTAGAATCATACTGTTTTTGACCAAACAAATGAGCATCATCTATTCCTATAATATGATTTTTAACATGATGTTTGGCTATTATACTTAATTCTTTTATCAATGGAACATCTTCATCACCTCTGCTATACTTTGATGCTCCAGCATGTGCATCTAACCAAAAACAAACAGGTTCATCTATTTCTGACAATATAATCTCTAACATCTCTGATGAATCACCACATATTAACTTTAACTTATCATCAAAGTAGTATTCACTACCACTAAAAGATTCATCCTTTTCATCCGTATGGAAATCGAACTTTGATAAATCACCATTGTGTTCCATAAACAACTTATATCTTTTAGACGCCACCTTACATATTTCTTCACCAAGTTCTATTGTATATAACTTATCAAAAGGATTGAAGTTACCATTTATCTCTAACATTCTATATGGAACTCCCCCCATAAAAGTACCCGTTTCAACAAATACTTTAGGTAAAGTTACATCATGGTCATGACAAAGTGATTGGTAGATTTCGGGCAAAATATATCCCACATTAAACTCTACTTGATAATAATTTTATATCATTTACAACCATTTTCGAAACCATTTCTTCAAAAGATGTCTTAGGGGTCCAACCTAATTCTTCTCTTGCTTTTGTAGAATCACCCCGTAAGTAATAAACATCTGCTGGCCTCATGAACCTTGGATCTTGTTTAACATATTTAGACCAATCCGTTATTCCTATATGTTGAAACGAACTATCTAAAAAATCCTCAAGGGTATGAAAATCACCAGTAGCTATAACATAATCTTTTGGTTTATCTTGTTGTAACATCATCCACATAGCTTCGACATAATCAGGCGCATATCCCCAATCTCGTTTAGTATCAAGATTACCTAAAGTTAAATAATCCTCTATACCTAAATGGATCCTAGCTACACCATCTGTAATCTTCCTTGTAACAAATTCTTTACCCCTACGTTCAGATTCGTGGTTAAATAATAATCCACATACATTAAACATATCATATGATTCACGATAATTTATTGTAATCCAATGTGCATATAATTTAGCCACACCATAAGGGCTTCTTGGGTGAAATTTAGTATCTTCATTAGCCAAATCTTCCATTTTACCAAACATTTCGGATGTTGATGCTTGATAAAATTTTACAGGTTTACCATAAAATTTTACAGCTTCTAACATTCTCAAAACTCCCGCTCCTGTGGTAACATTAGATTGTTCTGGAGTATTCCAACTCTCTCCAACAAATGATTGAGCTGCCAAGTTATATACCTCATCTGGCTCTGCTTCTTGAACTACTCTATTTAAAGAACCCTGGTCGGTTAAATCTCCCATAAGAAAATTTACCTTACCTTCAAGATGAGATGTGTTAACTCTATTTTTAGTAGAGCATCTTCTCTCCATACCAAAAACTTCATAGCCTTTTTCTAATAGAAAATCAGCTAAATGACTTCCATCCATTCCTGTTATTCCAGTTATTAATGCTTTTTTCAATTTATTTTTTCTCCATTATATTTTTAAAATCTTCATATGTATTAAATCTATCTTGAAACTTTCCAAATGTTGATAAATTCACATTAGCCAAATGTTTCAAATTCTCATACCAACCACCTCTTTGATTTGGCCCTTTTTCCTGTGTACATATTCTATCACCTTCCATTTGTAAACAATATCTTCTTTTCTTTGGGTGATTTCTATTATGTACCTTCAATATATTTTTCACTATAAATTGTACATACAAATCTCCCATTATTTGTTTACAACTACTCATCATACTTGTATCATCAACCGCATGACCTAAAATGCATCTTGGAACATTCACTCCATTTTTCAATAAATCCGAACTCAGTACCAAAATAGATCCATCAAATTGTGGTTGTTTTAAAACTCGAACATCCAATTCATCACATCTTTGATTTATCTCATTCATCTCATCAATAGACATTGAGTATCTAATACTATGTGGTTCTGTAAATGCCTTTTCATTTCTTGTACCATCTGGTAACTCAGTTTCATAATATTGTTTATCAGTAAATTCGGTATACTCTAAAACTTTCCAAGAATCATCCCACATTTTTCTTAATGCAAACGTGACTACATATCTATGTATATTATTTTGATTAGCATATTCCTTAATGGAATCCAATGTACTAAATGCCTCTTTTGGTAATAATGCGTCTGACTCACCCCATATTACGTAATCATTGTCAACACAACCATAGTAATTCAAATCTCTTCTGTAGTCAACCATAGTTATCGGTTTATCATTGTCTTCATATATTTTATATGTAACATTACAATCAGTAGACTCAACTAATTTTACTAATTTCAAAAACTTTTCTATCAACTCATCCTTTGATATTTCTTCTTTATTTATTTTTTCAAAAAACTCAGAAATATTATAAAATAAATCTATCGTAATATTATCTTTATTTTCAACGGTATTAACAGCATTAATCAAACTTTGTATATGTTCCGAAGCCATTTCTATTTCGTAGAACATTATATGTGTTCCAATTATATATTTATTTTTTAGATTCATATAATTCCTCATATGTTTGTTTCATCCAATATTCAGGTCCTGGTTTTGGCCATGTGTTAAAATGATACACCCACCCCATTTTTGTAAAAAGTAAATCATCTGTCAACAATTCCTTTCTACCCATGTCCATCATATTAAACTTATACGGTAACAACTTAACATCTATTTTATTAAAATCCAACAAAAAATTCAATGGAGTTTGATCAGTTCCGGTATGAAATGTTTCCTGCATTTTTATCAAATTATCTTGATTAGAAAAATAAAAATTTATTATATCTGTAAAAAATTGCTCATGTCCTTTATTTACAATCTGAAATCCCCCGTTTATATATTTCCACCAATCAATCATCTTCCCATCGAATATATATTTAGAATAATTTTCAATACTTCTTAAAATCCAATCATAACTACCACTATTATGCACACCACAATACTTATGCTCCGTTTTATTAAAAAAATTAGGACAATTTGGGTGTACTATCGTGTCCGCGTCTACCATTAAAACTTGATCATAATTAATGTTATTGTGTTTTAATATATCAAATAAATAATATCGTTGCCAGCATATAGACATTTCTTCAATTGGGATTAATAAATCTTCCAACACAAAAATATCACAATTATTCTTATTACACCAATGTTTCCAACTATTTATAGAATAATGATATGGATTACTTCGTTCCTTATTATATCTACCATCACCATCCAATTTGACATCTAAAATAAAAACTATATTCTTTTTATCACTCATATTCACCACCAATATTTTCCCACAATCGCTTCATTATATCAATTCTATTTTCAATAGGAAATCCAGTGAAATGCCATACATATGCATATTTCATAAAAAATGGAGTCTTATCTTCTTCTAACTGCCAATTGTAACTAAACATCTCTTTTCTATGTATAGCTGTTAAGTTCCAAGTTGGATTTATATATTTAATTTTTATGTTATGTTTTCTCAACATATAATTTAATACGGTTTGATCCGTACCAGAATGCGGTACATCCCAATTATCTAATACATTTTTGTTATCCATATAAAACTGAAAAACTTTATCGATGAATGATTTATGCTTTCTATGAAATAAAATCATACCAGAATTTATGTATTTATAATAATCTAAATCTATACCTTTAAAAAATTTATTATACGCATTAATACTATTATTCACCCACCACATATTATCATTATCTATCACACCACAAAATTCATCATCATATAAATCAAATATATTCGGCGCATCCCATTTAATCATAGTATCCGCGTCTACCATAGCTATCTTTTCATATCTGTTATCAATATTATCAAATATCAAATATTTATTCCATTTAGATTTTAATATTCTATTATCACCAGACCTTACAACCATAACATCTACATCATTTTTATTAGCCCACCCCATCCACGAATTAATTCCATATTCCGCATATTCTGAACATTTTATTTGTGATGTTACATCATCAATTGCAATTATATATACCAAATTTCTATTCAACACAACCATCCTTATGTATTTGTTCTATTATAATTTTTTTAGGTATCGCACACTTCATATTTTTCATCATAGTTAAATTTTGATGTATTGACTCAAAATCATTTGGAGTTTTATATGAATAAATTTTAATATAATCATTCAATAATTTTATAAATAATTCTTTTTCATGTACCGCGACAGTAGAATAAGTTTTTAATGGTGAATTTTTAGAATCCCACATCCAAATATGACTACCTTCTTCATATTTATGTTCACTTCTAACATAAGGCTTAAATTTCGGATCCGGATCCCAATATCCCGGAAGGTATTTATGTATCTTAGCTAAAAAAATATGCTTAACATTATTTTCAAACAAAGCCTCATTGAATATATTTTCCCAATCGAGTACATCACCGTGACATACAAAATCTTCCGTTAAATATAAAACATATGGTGTCTTTATCTGTTTAACTAAATTCAATGTAATTTTTCCCCAATTTTTATCAAAATCCGTATAAAATTTTAAATTTTTCACATTATCTTCATACAACTCTCGTATAATATCTAAATTTTTATTAGTGTTATAGTTAACATAAAAAGAATAATCACTAAATACTTTAGCCATTTTAGGTAAATTTTCTAATAACACATCTAATCTCAAATCTTTAGTACAAATAAAATTCTGCACTATACTTACATTTTCATATCCAATCACTATACCACCACTAACTCATAATTTCTATAAACCATTATTCACTATATTACTAATAAACTCTATTTCTTCTTCTGTCAATGTTGGATAATTCGGTACATAAAATCCATACTTATCTATTTCTGTCACTTTGGGCAGTTCTAATCTTCCAAATTTTTTAACATAAAATGGTTGTGTCCCCATTGAACCACAAATCATAGGTCTAACCTCAACTTGGTTTTCTTGTAAACTTTTAACTATCTCATCTCTATGTGGACTTATTACTGGATATGCAAAATTAGATGTAAATGAATCATGATATGATTTCGGTTTCCAATAATCATTCTTAATTAAATCTTGATAAAGATTATAATTATGTTCTCTCTTTTTTCCCCAATCATCTAATTTATCAATTTGAGTTAGTCCAATATATGCCTGTAAATCTGTTGACCTCATATTGAATCCAGAATAATAAAAGGTATACATAGCATCAAAATCAGAAACATCCCAATCTTGTTGTAATTGAAATTGTGTTTCCACACTCAAATCCCTATCCCAACCATGGCTTCTTATAGACAACAACAATTCATATAATTCAAAATCATCAGTTGAAACAATTCCACCTTCAATTGTAGAAATATGATGACCAAAAAATGTAGAGAAACTTGACATCCTACCAGATGTTCCAAGTTTTTGTCCTTTGTACTCACATCCCATTGCCTCACAAGTATCTTCCAATAGAATAACATCGTACTTATCACATAACTTAATTACTCTATCCATATCAGGAACTAAACCTAAAACTGAAACAAACATAAGAGCAGATGGAGAATGTAATAAAAATAAGTTTTCCAAGTGTTCTAAATCTGCCGACAAATCTTCCATATTAGAATCACATAAAATTGGGTCTAATCCCAATTGTATTACTGGTGATAGGTCTGTTGCCCATGCAACTGATGGAACTACTACTTTATCATTTTTAAGATAACCACCCTCTTTTAATGCAGATAGCATTAAAAGATTTGCTGATGATCCCGAATTAACAAATACAGAATACTTTCTACCCAACCAATTAGAAAATTTATTCTCAAATTCTAATGTTATAGGTCCCTTTGTTAATCTCGGATAGGTTTTTAACCAATCAACTAACCGATCAATATCATTATTATCTATTGTATCTCTTACTAAAGTTATCATATACTCTCCTTATACCATCTTCTAATGAAGTAAACTTAAAATTATCTAATATTGATAATAATTTAGATGAATCAACATCTTTTCTATACTGACCATCTGGTTTTGTATTATCATATTTTATATTCAAATCTTCCTTATTACATGACCGAATACCTATTTCAGCCATATCATTAATCGTATAGACCTCTTTTGGTGCCACGTTAAAATTTCCAACGACATTATTATCAATTACATATTTTATTACCTTTGCTAAATCACCACCATACATAAACTGTCTCAATGGTTTACCTGTTCCCCACAACTCTATACTATCCTCTGCCTCGTGAATTTTTTTAATCAATGCTGATACAAAATGACTATGATGTTCTTCATATTTATCATATTCCCCATAAAGATTACAAGGAATCAAACAAGACCATTTTTTATCATATTGTTTATTGTATGCATCAATTTGACTAGCAAGACACCTCTTAGATATTGCATACTGAAAATTACCAGGTGGTGGTGCACCATTGAACATATCTTCTTCTTTCATAGGATATGTATCAACAATATCAGGATAAATACAAGTACTTAAAATACCTACTACCTTTTCAACATTATATTTATGACAGGCCTTTATAACATTAGTGTTCATTAAAATATTTTCTTCAAGGTAATCTACTGGATAACTCATATTATCCAATAAACCACCAACTCTTGCTGCTAAATGAACTACAATCTTTGGTTTAAATAAATTCATCATAGCATCTACTTGTGTAACATCTGTCAAGTCACAATCTTTAGAACCTATGTACATTGCTTCTGGCATAATATCTTTTAAATGTTGTCCTACTAACCCACTACCACCTGTAACTAAAATCATTAAACTCTCTCCTTTATATCGTATGGTTCATAATGTTGTAACACTGCCCGTTTTGGAATTCCAAATTGTTCATCACTAAACATAGTATTCAACCTGTCATGAGAAAACCATTCATAACAATTAGGTGTTGCCAATGGAAATCTATCCGACTTTTCAGTAGTGTTATAATATGACAAATAATTTATTAAAAAATCTTTGTTATAAATTGCTACTGAAGATAAACAAGATGCTGGACACTCACTGCCCTTTGTTAAATGAATATATTCTTTAGTATCATATAAATGAAAAAACTTCTTATTTGTACCATAATATTTTACTTCCTCTATTCTATGCATCAAAACAAACTTACAATCATACTCAATAATCTCACTCATCAAACCATTAAAATATTTTTTATCAAAATTACATAATTTAAAATCTTCTGGAAAAATAAAAACATAATCAGTTTTGATCTCGGATAACATACTCTGAACAGTCTTTCCCCAATCCATTGTTAAATCATTATAAAAAGTTAATTTATCAACATGATTTTTATATAAAGAATGTATACTATCAAAATTTTTCGTAGAATTGTAATTTATACAAAAATCGTACTCACTAAAAAAATCTGATATATCTGGTAAAATATCATCTCTAAGTACATCCAACCTTTCCTGTTTACCCACAATAAAGTTTTGTAATATCGTTATCATATATATTTCTCTTCCTCTACAAAATTCATTCCAATAGGAAATTGTCTTTGAGATTCGTAACAATCAGAATACCTAACTATTAAATGGTTTGTCCCACATTGATTTGATAAATTAATTTTTGCCTTCGATTTAATATACAACTGAATCCTTAAATCAATATGTTTCATATCTAACACGTCATTTATAAATCCAAATTCTGTTTTATATAAAGGTTTAGAAGTCCAATAAAAATATGGTAATGGATTATCATTTAATACTTTTGTCATCACTCTTTTATCTTTATCATAACTTTCCTGATGATGTTTACCATATTGTGTTCCAAATCTATCAGAAACCAAAAGACAACCAAATTCACTATCATCGGCGGTCTGGTGGATGATAGCATCTCCCAACTCCTTCTCCTTATCACTCCAATACATCTCTGGTTGTGAATCACTCAATTCTTCTTCTGTAAATTGCCAAAATCTTAATATCTGTTTGACAAGTGGGTTGTCTATATTATCTTTATCATATATTCGATAGTGATCGTGAAATACCTCACCATCAATCTCATCAGCAAACTCATCTACATATGGATTATTATCAAATACTACATGAACATTATTATGATCTTGATCAAATAACTTTTTTAGAAGTTTTTTAGATGGAACATATACCTTACATTTTGGATACTTCTCTTTCAATAAACGAGGTATTGCTGATATAATTCCCCAATCACCAATTCCATGAGCAGTTCTCATAACCATAAACTCTTGTTTATCTAAATATTCATCAGGTATCTGTAATCCTTCTGATTTTTCAAATCCAAGATTATCTGTTTCGTGAACTGGATGAACTTGGTTATCTACAATTCTCCAAAATATCACTCTAAGTACCTTCCTTTACGAGAATTGTTCCATAACCTTTCATACACATAATATAAAACTGCCCCTGTAACATTCATTGCTATGGCATTGTATAAAGGTGAATCTGTAAAGTACATTGCCAAAATAATATAACTATTAATTACTGCTACTATTCTCCAACCAATAGATTTTCTTATTGACCTTTCACGAGTTTCTTTAAACATTTACCAACTCACTTCCCAATCATCAAACTCGGCAGCTATACAATCTACTTTATAATCTTTTCTACCACTATCTTCTACTTTGTCTTGTATAATATTCTTAGCAGTATTTCTGATTCCGTTTAGTCCATGAGTCAATCCAAGATTACCATCACCTTCACCTGCTCTGTATTTGGTTTCGTTGTGCCAAATGTGAAGATTCATTTGTGCCAATACTATAATAGCACGAATCATTTCACCACTTGGTTTTTCCCAATTCATAAGTTCATTTAAGTCGTGAACTATATCTTGGATTTCTTTAGCATATTCTTCTTTGTGTTCTGGTATAAAGACTTCCTTTAATTGAACAATAGAAAGTCTATCTATTAATTCACTAATCGTTGGTAAATATTTTCTCATCCTTCCCTCACATTTAACTCTTTACTAAAATTTTGATTATAAAATAGATTTTGCTGTTCTTGTTTATCTATTGTTTTAGGATGATATAACGATAATTCTTCTTGTGGTGGTAAGTGTGAATATGTTTCACAACCAGTTATATATTCATGTAGTGGTCGTGTCCACCTTATACTTTCATCTCTACGAAACACTCTTGCTTGATAATCAGGATAATTCACCCAACCTTTATCACTAACTCTCCATCCCCACTTCTGTATATGTTTTTGTAGCATACCTTCAATTGTATTAACTCTTGGTATCCAAATTAAATCGATACCATCATTTAGTTCTAATATTTGTGGTAATTGTTGAAGTAATATTTCATGTGGATATTCATCAGCATCTATGTGAAATACATAATCGCCTGTTGAATTTTCTATAACTGAATTTTTTTGGTCTGAAAAGTTACCATCGAGTTTTCTTTGATAAACCTTGATAAGTTTATTATGTCCGTATTGTTGAGTCCAAGATTGAATTACAAATTGTGTATCTTCGTCTGAATAATCATCGCAGATTATAATCTCATCTTCTTCTTGTGAATTATGGATCAGTATTTCCAATAACTTATTTAGTTCATCAGCCTCATTATGAACAGTAATACCATAACTAATTTTCATTATTACATGCCTCTAGCATCTCGTTGTTCTATCAATAGTTCTATTTTATCTTTTGGAAGTTTTATTGGTTCATAATAACAAGCCTTTTGTATTGCCGATGACCACTCATAACTTCTAAACTCGGCTTTTTTTCCAATCGGTGTTTGTCTTAATTCTTTATATAACTTTTCTGTTGCTCCATATGTACGAACATATTTATCTGGAATATCTATTTTATAAATTTCATCTTTTAAAGACTTTATTGAAACCCAGCCTACAGACTTCAACATATCCCATGCCTCGACCTTATTTGTAAAAATTGAAATATTAGAACCTTCCAATTTAAGACCATTTATATAAAATTTTTGAACTCCACCCTTTAACTTCTTTGGAAATTTTGGATTAAGAACCATAATACTATGAGTTCTTAATGGTTTATCAGATACCTTTGATTTATATTGAAATGATATAATATCTCCAGGTACGATTTTATTCCAATTTGTAGGTTGTTTGGGCATTTTCTATATTTCCTCGTCCTTTAATGCCAAAGATTCATCTGTAATACCCATTAACTTACAAGCTTTAAGAAATTCATATTGACCAAATGTTTCTGCATTATCTACATCAAGTTTTTCAGTATAATATTCACCTTCCTTACCTGGAATCGGATATTGTTCTTGTTCTTCTTTGGGTACTTCTATTACTTGTGCATACCTCCAAACCCAATGTTCTACATTACCTTCAGGAAATATAATACCTTTTGGACCCATATTAACTACTGATGGATACCAATAAATTTCTCGTTCTTCATCAAGGAACTTTAACTCATTAACAAGTTGAGATGACTTCTCAACCTTGTCTAAATTATCCTCTGTATAATGAGAATTACTCATAAATCCACAATTAAAACACATATAAGATTTAAACTTCTCTTGAATGTCCTCAAAACACGCATCTGTATCATAACATATTGGACAATCTATTACTCTTTCCATTATTTAACCTTTTTTAATGTTGGTAATTTAAGTTTATCTGCACTAATTGGTGGTGTTGTATCACTTTCAACCTTTTTAAGTTTTGGAAGATTTAATTTAACTTGCTGGGGCTGTTCCTCAAACTTTGGTAAATATTTATCTAAAATTTCTTCAAACTTTTTGGTCATAGCATCAAGTGAAAATTTTGTTTTATTCTTTATTGAAAGTTTCTTTCCTTTAATCACATATTTACTATAATTAGTAAATACTTCCTTTAATGTTTTAGAAGCATAAACATAATTTACTGTAAACCATCGTGTTTCTTCTACATGCATTCCTTTCATTAAAGATTCTTTTTTAACATTATTCAAGCTTCCAGGTAACAAAATTGCATCCTGGCCACTAAGGAAATCTATATGACCACTCCAATTTGGAGCTATTACAAGTTTCTCACTTAATGATGCTTCAAGTAATGGACGACCAAACCCCTCTCCATGTGTGAATGTAACATGGACTTTTACTTTTGGATGATTATATAATTCATTCATTTCATCATCAGTTAAATCTCCGTGTAACACATACAAACTTGGTAATTTACCATTTACCGTAGATTTAATTTGATTAACCTTCGTCAAAATATCTTCTCTATCCAATATAGAAGGAGATGCTCCTGATGTTTTTAAGATAAGAGCTGGTTGTTTCGGCTGATTCTTAAATGTTTCTAAAAAGGTTTTTATTAACATACCTAAATCTTTTCTATCATGTCCAAGACCACCCTGTAACCAATGTCCTACAAATAGAAAACAGAAATCTTCTTTGATACCTTTAAATTCGTCTACTAAATCTTTTGAAAACTCTTTGGTTGGTTTGTATATGTTAGTATCTGCCCCCTCAAATAAAACTTCTATTGGTTTATCATTATGTATCGAACCAATTTTTTCTTTGGTTTGTTCATTATGTTTATCAAATACAGAATGTTCTATTGTATTTTTAACAAATTCAGCAGGAACTATATTCAAGTCCATTCTATTTAAACCTTCAATCCACTCTGGAGGACAAACAGTAGTTTCTAACCCTGCAGTAATACCAATATTATATTTAGCCATTGCCTGGAATTCATTTGGAACGACAATATGAAAATGAATATCTGGTTGTCTTTCCATATTTGGATCATCAAGCATTCTTTCTATAATCGGTGTATCATTCGGATCCCCCTCATCTAATGCATTTTGTGGTGTTGCACCCCAACGAACTGGCCAGATTTTTACATCAAACTTATCCATTGCAATTAAAGACCTACATATATCTCTGCTATGTGCCCCATAACCACTTCTGGTGCCTACTGGTGCAGTAACTAAAACTAATGGTTTCATTTATACCTCTTATTTAAATGGTGATTCTAAAAACTTCTTAAAACCGTTTACAACGTTTGTCCAAAAAATATCTTCTGAACCTCTGAAATTACCTGCAATATTCTTCCGTCTATCGGATGGTTTCCGTCTTACAGACTTTCTTCCTGGTCGTTTCTTTGTCGTTGTCGTTTTCTTCTTTGCTCTTGGCATTTTATTCTCCTATACTTTATAAAGTGTATACCTTTTTCTTGTTTCCCACTTATCCCATGCCTGTTCCATATCGTGAACGAATCGTTCACACATATTGGTACAAGACATTCCAATTTCTTCTTTTAACATCCACTCTCTACCCTTTTCTCCTGCCTCTTTCCGTTCTTCTACTGGTGTATCATACCACTCTTTGAGTCTAACTGCTACATCATCCCACCTACACCTATCGTCAAAAATATATGGTGTCGGTATTGAACCTTGTAATGAACGATTAGATGGCCAAACTGGTTTTGCCCATTCTCCATGAGTAAGGTCTGGATTATCTTTCCATTTTCTATCATCGTGTAATGAATGTATCTCATCATAATCATCTGGTGTAAGTTCTTTTCCATTTAACGCAAATCCACATTGATCTTGCATTCCACCTGTAACATTTACAATGATGGGTGTTCCTGCCATCACTGCTTCTGCAGTTCCTAACCCGAATCCCTCATTGGATGCCATATTAACCTGAACATCTGCCATATTATAAAGATAATTTAATTGTTCATCCTCAACTTTTTGATTTGAAAAAATTACATCATACTCAGGACACAAATTTTTGACTACCTCTGGTAAATCAGTTCCATTATTATCTACTGGTTGTGTATGCATTATCAATACACATTTCTCAGCCTCTTCCTTTGACAACATATCACAAAATGTTTTGAATGCCAATACAACATCACCTGGTACTTTTCTTCTAATATTTCTATTATTCCAAAACATTACAAAATCATATTCTTTGTTATGTAACACATTCTTTTTATATTTCTGAAAGTTATTCCATTCCTCTACATTTATCTCACTAATAGGATAAAACTTGTCATCTGGAATACCATGTGGAATATAAGTACAATCCCAATCAGTTCTTGGTTTATTTACTGATGCATCTCTAACCATTGCAACTGTCTGTTTTGATATATTCATAATCAAATCACAAGACGCATAAAAGAACTCGTTGTATCTTGGTGTTGGTCTATCATCCCATATATTATAATAGAATATAGGAATGTGTTGTCTAACTTCATGTTCCATTTGATATAACCAAACCCAAAATCTTGGGTCTGTATAATGCATAATTGCATCTGGATTTTCTAAATTAATTAATTGTCTAAGTAACTCTTGATTTCCATAACCACTTATTGGGTATATTTTAAGATATGCATCTTCTATTCCAGTTTCTTCACGAACTGAATCATTCATATCCACTATTTTACCTTCTTCAGGATGTTTTATAGCACCGCCAGCCTGTACCCAATCATATTTATCCAATGTTCCAAGTACAAAATTTTTAGAAACCGTACCAACTCCACTCGACATTCGTAAGTCGTCTGAAAGTAACAAAATCTTCTTTTTAGACATATAACCCTCTTTGTTTGTTATAACTATTTAAAAATTACTACCACTAATCTGCAAATCATCATACTCCACAATAGATCTTTTGTATTCTTCGTCTTTTAAATACTTGTCCATTGACCGATTTACTAACTTTTGTAGAGTAAACTCTTCGTTTAAAGCTACACCTTTAAATCTTTTATATAAATCAGTTATGATTTTAACGGATGTAAGCTTTGTTACACCTTTCATAATAATCTCCGTATATATGTATATATAAATATCAAATCAGTCTAAAATAACTACTTTTTTATCTAATTTTTTTGCGTGACCGATTGTATCTAATGTGCCGTTTGATTTATATCCCTCTGGTATGAATGCAACTATATAATCACTATATTCAGCAATTTGTTTGTTTCTGTCAAAAAAATTGACTACATGATAGGTTTTTCCGTAATTGTCCCTATCTAAAATACAATGTTGATTATAAGTGTAATGTCTTGGTGGGAATTCTACATAATTCATATCAAATTCTAATGCAAATTTCTTAGCGTAACCATCTGCTCCCTTTGGTTGTCCACCACTTACTACCTCAACACCCTCTCCAAATTGTTCTTTGAGTTTATATACAAACTCTTTAATCTTTCTTTTATTAGTATATTTTCGTGCCCCTACTATACCAACTTTTTTCATTATCTAATCCTCATAATCATTTCTTTTCTGTTTTCTTTTTAGTGGTTGATCTAACTTTGGTGGCTTTGGGGACGTAATAAACTTTAAAGTTTCTCTAAATTGTTCTAATCCATTTAACACTCCACCGAGTTTCCATCCACTCTCGTGTTCATATTGAAATCTACAAGGATACTTCGCGTCCTTATCATCGTTATGTATAATATTATACCAAGTATATTGTGCGTGATCATTTTCTCTATTTGGTCGTATTGTAGTTTTGTAGTGAAGTATACTTTCATACTTTTCTATAAATGATTTTAAACCACTTGCAGAAACTTCTCCTTCATCATACCACAACTGAAGTTTAAAAGTATGTACTTTATAAACCTCATGAATTTTATCTATTACTGATGACTCCAACGGGTCATTTATAAAATCAGAAAGTTTTATTCTTAACGCGTAAATTGCTCCACTCATACTTTTACTCCATTCTTATCACATAACTCTGGTTTATCTCTAAAGTCACACCATCTACAATTTTTCTTCGAAGGTTGTTTAGTATAAGTATGGTCATCTCTATATTCTCCATCATCTGTAAAACAATCTTCCATAAATAACTCTAATCTTCTAATTACCTTATTTATAGATGGTTTACCATTTGCTGGTATAAAAGTCTGTATTCTCTTTTGTGGAAAATCTGTATTTTCCCATAGTTTTCTCTTTACTATGAA
>Ga0315338_1001503_pt1 | contig 28832 bp, 25 predicted proteins | sample ASW8metaG_FD_204518 | JGI IMG/M metagenome (GOLD analysis project Ga0315338, IMG submission 204518) | Ammonia-oxidizing marine archaeal communities from Monterey Bay, California, United States - ASW #8 | ecosystem: Environmental > Aquatic > Marine > Coastal | place: USA: California | collected... | reverse complement strand
GGGGTCGGTATAGCAGTTGGTGTCGGTACAGGAGTAGGCGTAAGTGGGTCAGCAGCTAGCGCTGCCGCAACCGCCGCATCCACGGTTGCCTGGATGTCAGGCATTGGTGCAGATGTTGGCGTTGGTTCTGCCGTGCAAGCGGCGAAGAGGGCCACAACGGCCACTAACACGAGGCTCTTGCTCATCCCGTGAGCATACGCCCGCGGAGCTAGCAGGTGCAGATGCTCGACCCACTCATCGGAGAACTCTTGGCGCTGTTCGCCGAGGTCAACATCATCGAGAACGCTGATACTCGGCTCAACGTATGGGCTAACAAGTCGGACGGAATCTTGGAGGTCTACGCGTTGCAGGGACGTTTTTCTCGGGCCGAGGCGCGGCGCACTACGTGGCGTCGAATGGCGGCATTCCCGCACTGACACGCGTGCTCGCCAAGGAAGCTGGGGATTTCAACGTGACCGTAAATTCGATCGCGCCCGGCAACACGGCGAGCGATCTTGGAGCTGACCAGGCAACGTACGAGGTCAGGACAGCAGCCAGACCAGTTAAGCGAATCGAGGTGCCTGAAGATTTCACTGGTACGGGAGTCTTCATCATGTCCTCGGAGAGCGACTTCATGACCGCTCAGACGATGGTTGTGGACGGCAGCGCAGTCATGAATTAGGCGGCGGTAATCGCGCAATCCTTGCGATTCTGAGTTGCGGGCAACTAAGCTGCGCCTACATCCACGCGGAGACGCAACATGGCGACTGCAACGTCCATTTCCACGTACCAGATGTTGATCGGCGGCGAGTGGGCCGACGCCGCATCCGGCGACACCTACGAGTCCATGAATCCGTACACCGGCCAGACCTGGGCCACCATGCCCGACGCCCAAGCCGAGGATGTCGATCGTGCCGTCCAGGCGGCCCGCAAAGCGGTCAAGGACCCAGCGTGGCGACGTATGGTCCCCGCTCAGCGAGCCGCGCTCTTGCGGTCGCTCGCCGACCTCGTCGCCGCCGATGCCGACCACCTTGGCCAGATCGAGACCCGCGACAACGGCAAGCTCATCAGGGAGATGACCGCCCAGTGCAAGGCCGTGCCCAGCTACTTCCACTTCTATGCCGGCCTGGCCGACAAGATCCAGGGCGCGACGATCCCCCTCGAAAAGACCACCGTCTTCAACTACACCGTTCGAGAGCCTATCGGCGTCGTCGCCATCCTCATCCCGTGGAACTCGCCTTTGCTGCTGCTCTCCTTCAGCATCGCTGCCGCGCTCGCCGCTGGCAACGCCGTCGTGATCAAACCCTCGGAGCACGCGTCGGCTTCGACGCTTGAGTTCGCGCGCCTCATCGAGCAGGCTGGGTTCCCGCCCGGTATCGTCAATGTCGTCACCGGCATGGGCCCGGTCACCGGCGCCGCGCTATCCAGTCATCCCGGCGTGGGCAAGATCTGCTTCACCGGCGGGGTCGAGACCGCACGGAAGATCTCCGAGCAGGCGGCGCTGAACTTGACCCCTACGCTGCTCGAGCTCGGCGGCAAGTCGCCCAATATCGTCTTCTCCGACGCCGACATCCAGAACGCCGTCAACGGCACCATCGCCGGCATCTTCGCGGCTGGCGGCCAGACGTGCGTCGCGGGCTCGCGTTCGCTGGTCCACGAAGACGTCCACGACGAGTTCCTCGAGCGCCTTATCGAGCGCACCAAGAAGATCAAGATGGGAGACCCGTCGTTGATGGAGTCCGAGCTCGGTCCGCTGGCCACCATCGCCCAGCTCGCCAAGGTCGAGTCTTTCGTCGAGAGCGCCAAGAGTGAGGGTGCCGACCTCGTGTACGGCGGCCAACGGCCTGACGACCCGAGCCTCACCGCCGGTTGGTTCTTCATGCCCACCATCTTCGACCGGGTCGCCAACTCGATGTACCTGGCGCAAGAAGAGATATTCGGACCCGTCCTCGGCGTGCTCAAATTCCGTGAGGAGGAAGAGGCCATCGCGATGGCCAACGACACCGACTTCGGGCTCGCTGCCGGCATCTGGACCAACGACGTCCGCCGCGCGCACCGGGTCGCCCAGGAGCTCGACGCAGGCACCGTCTGGATCAACATGTACCGTGCCCTGTCCTACGCCTCCCCCTTCGGCGGCTACAAGGGCTCTGGACACGGCCGCGAGTTGGGGATCGAGGCCATCAACGAATTCACTCAGGTCAAGAGCGTCTGGGTTGAGCTCGCCGAGACCACACCGGATCCCTTTGTCCTCCGGATCTGATCCAACAACGCTCATCGGCTGGCGCGCGAGCGAACCGCTACCGTTTCACCCGTGGGATGGGACGCCATAGGAATTGGCCGCATCTGGAGTAGGGGCTGGCTTCAGTATAGAGGGGCTTTCGCGTGCTCTTTTCGCTCCTAAGGTGTCGGTAGCACTGGCATCAGCTGGGGTTACGGTCGCCCGAGGCTGCCCAGTACGCCCTACCCGCTTATCACCTTGCCCAACTTTGTTCATGTCGATTCAATCGTGACCCGGCTCCGCTTCAACTAACTCGAGCGAACATCTTGTCGGCTAGCACCTCAAGGCCTTTCGCGTCGCCAGGTAACACCTCCTCGATCCCGCGGAGGTGATAGTAAGAATCGTCCACCCCAGGCGGTGATCCGCCGTCCTGAACGGTCCGGATCGCTGCAAGCAGTATCTTCCTGGCCATGATGATCGCTTGGTCGGTCTGGCCAAGGTGCTCCCGTGGCCGATTCACGATGGGCCCCATCGCTTCTTGCACCGCTCGATCCTGTGCACTCACTCCCTGGATCCCCGTGAAATTATCGTGCTTCTGCATCTCGCGATTGATCAACCAATCGTTACGCGGATTCGCAGCGGTGCGGAACGTCACCGGGTCGTAGGCCGGGCCGATCCCGAAGCCGCGCTCGTCCTTCTCGCCCTCAGTGAGGGGGGCGTCCAAACTGTAGGACCACCTCCAAACCATCGTGCTCTCGTCGTCTATGGGGACCCAATGGTGGCCGGCGATCTTGAACTTGAACCACGAACCGTCGTTATTGAGTTGAGCGGCGCGGATCTGGATGTGAGGCATGACGAAGTGATAAGACCGAACGTAGTTTTCTGCCCGGCCTGGGATAGCTCGGTGCGATGCGTACCGATAGCCATAGTTTGTAGGCTCGACGTCCAATCGGCCCTTGGTCGCTTCCGCCCGTAGACCGTCGACACCGATCCCTTTGCCTTCGCCGATCTTCCGGTGAAGGAACGACGAATGGATGCTGTCGATACCACCTTCAAGGGCCTGGAGCCAGTTGCATTCCTCGATCACCTTCGAGGTGCTGCGATGCGAATCTGGCTGTTGTGTAAACTCGAACCTCGGCTCGGCAGGCCTGTGCTCAGCCGGCCCCATATATGCCCATATGACGCCGGCCAACTCGACGGTCGGATATGCAACCACCTTGATCTTATGCTTGAAGTCGAATTCCTCCGGCTCGTTCGGCATATCCACACACGCGCCCTGCACATCGAACTTCCAGCCGTGGTACACACAGCGCAGGCCGTTCTGCTCGTTCCGTCCAAGGAATAGGGATGTCAGGCGATGCGGGCACCGTTCGGAGATGAGGCCAACCCGGCCGGTCGTATCCCGGAATGCAACCAGATCCTCGGCCAAGATCCGGACACGGACCGGATCGCTATCAGGCTCCGCGACTTCCCGGGCCAATAAGACAGGCTGCCAGTAGCGGCGCATGAGGTCACCCATGGGCGTTCCCGGCCCAACCCTGGTCAGCTTTTCGTTATCAGCAGTGGAAAGCATCGCCTCTTACCTTTCAGGAGTCGTCCCTTTCAATCCTACTCCACACGATCCCACTGTCGGCGTCTATCGATAGTGACCATCAACAACGCTGACGGTGCGTGACGCCATCGCGTCGAACAGGTTTACGGGGTGGCTCGGTAGTGGACAGCTGCAATTCGCTGCTACCATGGCGACGCAAGCTCTTCCCGCAACCCTAAGATGGAGTAGAGGTGAACTATGCCTTATCGATATATCTCAGCAGATAACCATCTTCAGATCGAATACGCTCCGAAAGATACGTTCACCAAACGTCTTCCGGCGCATTTCAAGGAACAGGCGCCGAGGGTAGAAGAGACAGCCAACGGCACCCGCTGGGTGGTTGAAGGGCGTCCGGTAACTCCAGCAGCAGATGGGAACGACCGTGAGTTCCTCAATAAGCGCTTTACCAACCTCGGCGTGGAGATCCCTGGCGATAAACTCGCGGCTCACCCCGATGTCCTCTTAGAGCACATGGACTTGTCGGATACGTACGCGGGTGTCTTCTATGGTGGCGCGACCCGGAAGTGGGCGTTCAAGGACGCAGAACTAGAGAAAGCTGTCTACCGCGCATATAGCGACTATGTGATGGAGATCAATAGCGTTGCACGAGATCGCTTGATTGTGCTTCCTTGGCTCAACGCGAGACATCCAGAGACGTGTGCGCCTGAAATCTTCAGGCTAGCTAAGCTGGGAGCAAAAGCCGTCGAGTGGAGCGTTAACGACGCAGGCGTACCTGTCTATTCAGCTGAGTGGGAGCCCTTATGGGCCGCAGCCGAGGAGACCGGCATCGTCATATGTTCCCATATCGGAGATAAGGCCGGAACGCCCTACCCCCCTAACGAGTACGGCCAATCGCTGGCCCATTTCTCTCAGGTCCCATTCAATCCCATGGGCAAGTTCATAGCGCAGTTCGTGTTCAGCGGGATGTTCGAACGCTACCCACGATTGCATGTATCGATAGCCGAATGCCGTATCGGGTGGTTGCCATTCCTCTTCCAATGGATGGATCGCTGTTACACAGACAGATTGCCAGATTCGATCGTTCCCCTCGAAGAACTGCCTACTCATTATGTCAAGCGCAATATGAGTTTCACCTTCGAAGAGGATTACGTGGGCACTACGATGCTCGCCTTCCCTGAGATGGTGATTGCCGACACGGCAATCTGGGGTGGTGATTACCCCCATCCCCAAGGGACTTGGCCGGATATCACACCCTCTCTAGACAACATGTTCAAACACCTTGATCAGGAGACGAAGCACGAGGTGTTATTCGGTAGAGCTCAACGCATCTTCAACATCGATGGTCCGGCCGAAGACGCGATAGACCTAACCGAGGCGGCGCATGCCAAATTGAGGAAAGCAGGATCGCGTCGGGATCGTTTCGGCGGTCGAGTTTCGACAGGCGTTGGGGAGGTCGTATAAGGACCACCTGTCATTTCTTGCGCAACAGGCACCTTTTGATTTCATGGCTGACCGCAGTGCTTCGAGGTGGTGCACCGGTTCCCCTCGGTTAGTCTAGGTGCGTTTGATCCCGACCGTTGGGCAAGGTCGCTGATGGCGTGGTGCTCAATGCGGTCTGACCATGATTGACTACATGCTTCGTTGCGTGACGATGACAAGGCAACAGTAACTGGATGCCCCCAGTTAGCGTTGAGCCCGACCCGCCCTCAGGACCCCATACCCTATACCTCGGTGAGGTTAACCAGACCGACGGTTCACTCGTAACAGTCCCTGTCCGCCACCCTTAAAAAGGGTTCAATGTACCGGACGCGGGCATCCATCGAGAGGGTTTTCAGGTTCAGTGGACGCCCAAACCTTCTTGGCCTCACCAATAAACAGACGTCTGATGGCAGATGCGTAGGCTGTTTAGCAGTCTACGGCCTGATGGAAGGGGTGGTGGGCGAAGAGGGTTTCGAACCCCCGACCTCCTGTGTGTAAGACAAGGGGTTGCGGACTTTCATGGTACGTCCGTGACTGTCATGGTCACAAGCTCCACGAGGCCATTACCTGCTAGGCGCATCACCAGGACTAATCACGACTGGCAACAGATGTCGTAGGACGGTCGCCGAAAATGGAGGTACAAATGGAGGTACAGGGCAACAGAAGGGGGCATGGCTTAGGAAATCTTCATCTGGTATCAGGGCTACGCGTGACGGTTCGGTTCCCGCAAAAAGGACTGCCATGGGCGTGATACACCGCAGACACATACGCCTCGTACAGGCGGGCATGCAGGGCATCAACATCGAGGAGCGTCAGTGGTTACGGACGCAGGGTGTAGACAGGCCCGAGGAACTCCCTAGGCGGAGCCTCTGGTATCACCCTGATGGAAGCTCGGCGCTGGGGCCGTCTGACCCCTATCACCTGCGTCTGTACCGTGCGAAGGGGTTCACCCTCAAGCCTCCGACCATCACGCCCACCATAGCGCCGACAGTCCGTGGGGCCACGATGCCCGTACTGGAGGTACCGCTCGTTGAGCGGGAACGAGCAGGGTTGTTCGGCGAGTAACGTGGCGCTGGGCCCTTAACGAATGATTGCTGGGGTTCCTCCCAAAGGCGAGACTCCGCGCAGATTTAGCGCCTTTGCAAACCACCGGTCCTCCAGCTTGCCCACTAGAGTTATCTCCATAGAGTCAGCCCCTAGCACGACGTTGGTATAGCCCTGGGAGTAGAGTTCCTCTTGGTCAAGCTCAATGATGATTCGAGATGATGAGCCTGTGATCACCTCATCCCTTATGATCAATCCGGGTGTAGTAACCGTGTATTGGAGTGATTCCGCGTCCCGTGGAAGGTCGAACGTGATAGCGATCCTGCTCGGCACACGCATCCACGGGTTTCCGCCCCTGCTGGTGACATGGAGATCAATCACGGTCCCGGCAGCGAGATCGTCGCGAGGCTCGGCCACAAAGAATGGGTAAGTAGAGTCGCTGGAACCCAGGATAGCCGACAGAGGAGCAGCGTAGTCGTACTCTGAAAGTGTCGTCCTCCCATCGGCGACGATGGGCGGGTCTGGGGCGAGACCCGTAGAGGGAAGCGGTCGGTCTTGGACCAGCTTTACGTGGACCGTGTAAACGCCGGGCTCGGTAACCGTGAACTTCTTTCCTTCGGCGTCAATATATCCCACAGAGCTTGCCCTACCGGAGAAGGAATGCACTTGCCCGGACGGTGTTGTGACCGTGACCTCGACGGCGACTTCCAGGGTAGGCCAGGCCTGGCCACTGAAAACGAAGGTGTCTCCTATCTCAAGAACAGATCCGGGGCGCGTACCGGTGGGAGTGACGAAGAGATCAACCTCCCTGTCCCTGATGGTGAGAATAGGGCCGCAGGTCGCCAGCCCCCCGGCCGCCCCCTGGTACGGGGGACACAGCCGGTTTCCGATCGGCGCTCTATCGCCCTCGTTAATGATTACGGCCATCGACGCGTAGGGGACGAAGTGTTGCTCTTGCGCACTCTTTACGACCGCACCACCGAAGAAGAGCTTGATGTCGCCCTCCTCGTCCCCTTCCCGGCCACCCAGCTCGTCACCCCAAGCACCGAAGCAAGGAAGCCCTATCTGGCAGTTGTAGGTGTCGCTACCGTACCAGTGACCGTGGTTTGAGCCTAGTCCAGAATTCACCGTATGATGGACGCCGATGTCCGGGCGGATCGAGCTCGTGTACCAATAGGCCCAGGAGTCCACGGCTTCGGGCCTGTGATGGCCGCCGCTGCCGGTTGTGGTGCTGATAGAGAGCTTCTTCATGTCCGGAAACTCGAGACGGTGCGGGCCCACCCCATACACGTAGTCCTCGGCTACCTGCGGCGCGATTCTCTCCAGAATCCCCGCGGGGTCTTCGAGAGTCACAGAAGGTCCTATAGGGTCGGCGTCCTGCAGCCAGAGGACATCACCTTGGAAGAAGGGATAGTTATCTGCCGAGGAGGGTTCCTCTGGGTTAATTGCACGCGCCACAAACCACGTATGCATCGTATCGAGACCGAGGCTACTAGCCAGGGAGCTAGTCCGTCCCCCGTGGGCGATAAGAGGGGTATTTGGCGTTGCGACGATGGAGGCGCCTGTCCTAGTCCCCATCCACATGGTGCCGTCTATGGGGTCGGTGTAGGTCGCGATTACTCGGGCGATATACTCCCCGTGGGTTTCCGGTTTCCAGGTCTCATCCGCCACAAAGTACCCGAACTGGTTAGCCTTGCCGGAGGTGCTGAACGTCTCTTTCTTGGTAACGTTTCCATCAACGTAGTGGTCTATTATGACCTCTACCTCTGCGGGCACCCCTGGCTCTACCACCACCACCGGGCTCCACTCGTCGCCGACCTCTAAGGGCGTCCCCTCGAAGGTCCCGAGGGACAGATCAAGCGGTTCAGCGACCCAGATATCGTAGGTGCCACTCATCGCGAGTTGCTGACCGCGCAAGGTCCGGAGGGTGCCGGTCAGCGATACGGTGTGTAGGCCGTACTGGTCAAAGTCCACCTCTAGAGAATCAAGGCCGGTGGTCAGCGCATAGGTGCGACCTGGCCCGGCGAATGAGAGTGGTACCGGGTACGAGGTCTGGCTTGAGCCTGCCACGAAGGTCTGAACGATGGGCGCGTCCTCGGCCAGGATGACAGTGTCACCATCGGGGAAGGTGAGGGTTACAGACAGGGACCCCAGATCTGACTGGTCGAGCGGGAGGAAGGTAATCTGTGGCCCAGCGTACATGAAACCAGAGTAGCCGAGGGTGGGCAGGTAGGGTTCCAGGATATATCTGATGTGCCTGCCTGATAGTGGTTCTCTCATTGAGGCAACGAACGGGCCCTGTGCCGCTCGCCTGCTTCCCAAAGCAAAATGCCCCTCGTCTTCTCGGGCTACGATACCGCGTATCCCCCCTGATCCCCAGCTAGGGGTATCGTTCAGAAGTGTGATGGGGATTCGTGGTGTTTCCGCATCCCCTAGCCTGACCATCGGGAGAAACCCGACGCCAGAGTTCCCCTCGATCCCACCGTTGAGAGCGCTAAACGGAAATGTCCCCGGGTATTCTTGGTCTGGGTGAATCTCGTAAACCGCGAGTTGTGGCAGGTACCATCCCGGTTGGAGCTTGGAGCTCCAGTTGCCCATCTCGTACCGCACCCCGTCGTCTAGGCACAGGCCATTTGGGGGGTCGCCAACGACCGTGAACCTGGTGGCAGCCCAATGACCGCTCTCTCGTGTTTCGATGGGTAGGCCGGTGGGAGTAAGCGCCGGACCGTGTACATTGAGATTCGGCTGGCTTGTATATTGCCCATCTGCATCGAAGAGTCGCATTACATGCAGACGGGGCTCCAGGCAGAGGTCCTCCGGCGGTCCATCGGGAAGAGTGAACTCGACAAAGGGATCGTTACCTCTCAGTTCTCCCTGAGCGAACCAGCTCCATGACCCACCATTCCCAGAGACCGAAAAGGAAATCGATGGCGACGTGTAGTCCACTCCCTCCGGCACGCGCACAATGGCCGATGCTGGGGTCGCGATCCGCTGCCCTCCACACCTGCCATCCCAGCCCATCGAAGTGGCATCGAGCAAGATTGTCGTACTTGGGCCAGCGGCGATTTCGGCTGAAAAAGAACCATCGGATGAAGACGGGACACAGACCTCAGCATTCCAGTTTATAGGGGTGACCCGAACAAACACGTTGTCCTTACGCCGCGCTACAGCAGTGATCGCCCCAGGCTTCCCTGTAACAGTGACAATCCCGTTTGCGTTGGGAGCGGACGCGATGATTCGAGACACCACGGGCGCTTCGTCCCGGTCTTGGAATCTATGCTCACTGTCCGGGCCAATCCATTCGTTGGAGAGGTCCGTAATAGATTCTTCGAGGCTGTGCGGGATTTGTGGTGTGGGAAATGGGATCTGTGCTGCGCTGGGCGCATTCGATGATGTCGGCGGCGCGGTGGAAGTAGGAGTAGGGGACGGCATAGCATTCGGGGCTGGTGTCTGTGTTGGGCTGGGCGCAGCCGATGGTGTCAGCACGGCGGTTGGCGTGGGTGTCGGTGTGGACGGCACTTGGCTAGGTGTCGCAGGGGGCTCAGGAGTCGATATTGGAGCGGCTGAGGGCGTGGGTATAGCAGTGAGTGCTTGACCAACCCTAGCGTCTACCGTGGCATCGATATCTGCCGGTGGCGGGCTATCCTCGCCACAAGCCACCAGCAGCAACATGGCTACCACAGCGACAAGCATGGTGCGTGTCAGCTTCCTCATGGAACAAACGATACATTAGCGTCCGAGCCTAGGCGATTACGTAACAAGAATCGCTAGCGCACCTGAGACACACATGGAAGGGGTGGCCTGTCGCTAACCGGCTGGGCCTCTAATGAGGAGGGTCCTGAAACCCAAATGGGGATACAACTACCCGATGGGAACGATGACGCAAGGCTAGTGAAATGACGTTTAGCAGTCTACGGCCTGATGGAAGGGGTGGTGGGCGAAGAGGGTTTCGAACCCCCGACCTCCTGTGTGTAAGACAGGCGCTCTAACCACTGAGCTATTCGCCCTTTCCAAGGATTGCATCGTCATCGTGCCATAAGCGCGGAACAGCACCCGCTACCTTACTCTAGCAAACACATGCAAAATCGCGGGGCCGACCCGTAACCGACACCTGATAGGCTACCAACGTGCATCGCCACGCCCACACGCCCCTCCCCGTTCTCCGCCGTTTCGCAATCGGACGCTCCCCGTGCGCATAGGCTCAGTGCCCCTACGGAGCGCCGTGCTCCACCTCTACCTTCCAACGGTCCTCATGGCCATGGGCCAGGGAATGATCATTCCCGCCTTGCCGGTGGTCGGGCAGACGTATGGCGTTCCCGGTGCGCTGGCCGTACAGCTGATTACGGGCCAGGTAATCGGCCGGTTCGTAGCGATGATGCCCACAGGAACGATGGTGGACCGCTGGGGAGCAAAGGTGCCGATGGTGATTGGCGCCACATTGGCGACGGCAAGCGGCCTGGCAGCGGCTTTCTCGCCGAACTTCGCCGTACTGCTGACGACACAATTCTTCTGGGGATTCGGCATGACGATGTGGACGTTCGGGCGGGAGATCACCGCGGCCGAAATGGTTCCGCCCGAACAGCGGGGCCGGCAGCTAAGCACGTTGATGGGCCTTGGCGGGACCGGGATGGCGTTCGGCCCGGCGATCGGAGGGCTGCTGACGGATCCAATCGGCGTGCGCGGGTTGTTCTTAATCTTTGCCGCCATGTCTGGGTTCGTACTGCTGGTGTCCTCCACGGCCCATAACGCTGAGCGGAAAGCCCGCTCGCAGTCGGGCACGGTGTTTCGCTGGAGCCGCCTGCGAGAGATCCATCCCTACTTCCGACTGACATACGCGGTCCTGATCGTGACCACCTTCGGTGTGATGGCGCGCGGCCAGGTGACCAACTCGATGTTGCCGCTATTCACGCAGGAGCAGGTCGGATACTCCCCGGCAACGACAGGCCTGCTGTTCAGCGTGATGGCAGCAGTGACGTTCCTGACGATCGTGCCCGGCGGCTTCATGTCGGACAAGTTCGGACGGAAGTGGGCTTCGGCGCCGGCGGCGCTGTTGTGGGCGGCGGGATTCCTGATCCTGCCGTTCGCGGAGGGTCTGCTGGTGCTCGCCGTGGTGATGGTGCTACTGGGAGTGGCCAATGGCACATCGATGGGGTCGATGACGACCTATACGCTGGACATAGTGCCGGCACACGCACGTGGGCAGCTTCAGGCGTTCCGCAGGACGGTGGGTGAGGTCGGCTCAATCATCGGGGTGCCGGTTAGCGGAGTGGTGGCAACAGTCTCGCAGCCATCGACGGCCTTCTTCGTGTGGGTGCCGCTATTCCTGGTCTCAGGGTTGCTGATCATGTTTGTGGCAAAAGAGGGGCTCCCAAGGCGGCGGCCGCCAGGGGCGCCTGGAGCAATCATCAGCCGGGCGAGCGAGTAGCCTGAAACATACGGGGTGCCAGTGGTAGGCTGATGACCCCATGAGAATCGGATCTAACCAAGTATGGAAGGCAGTGTTCGTAATCTATCTGCCTTCCATGCTGATGATGCTGGGGCAAGGGATGATCATCCCAGCCCTGCCCGCCATCGCAGAGGTATTCAATGTGCCCGGCGCGGTTGCCGTGCAAGCGCTGACCGCCCAGCTCATCGGCCGTGCTGTGGCGCAGATACCGGCAGGTGCGATGGTGGATCGCTGGGGCACGAAGCCACCGATGCTTCTCGGTGCGTCTCTGGCCGCGATGGGGGCTTTCACGGCGGCGCTCGCTCCCGGCTTCCTGTTGATCTTGGTCTCCCAGGTGATCTGGGGGATCGGCATGAGCATGTGGATGTTCGGCCGGGAGGTCGCTGCGTTCGACATGGTCCGTGTGGATCAACGCGGGCGTCAGATGAGCGCGTTGATGGGGATCGGCAGCACGGGGTCTGCATTCGGGCCGGCAATCGGCGGCGTACTGACGGATACGCTGGGCGTTCGGTCGGTGTTCATCGCGTATGGCGCGATCGGTGCTCTCGTGCTCGCGATTTCGTCCACGCACCGCGATGCGGGGGTCCGCCACCACCAGCGCGCCGGTGGCGGTTTCTTCAGCTTGCGGCGATTCAAGGACATCCATCCTTACTTTCAGGCGACGTACTTGATCCTGTTCTTCTCGACGTTCGGACAGATGGTGCGTGGGCAGATCACCAACTCGATGCTGCCGTTGTACAGCCAGCAGCAATTGGGCTACTCGGCAACGACGACGGGGTTGCTGTTCTCGGTCATCGGGATCTCGACCTTTGTCATGATCCTGCCAACCGGGTTCATCTCGGACAAGATCGGGAGGAAGTGGGCGGCTGGACCCGCCGCAGTGTTCTCGGGCATCGGGTTCTTGGCGTTCCCGCTGGCTGAGAGCGTGACGGCTCTGGCCGCGGTGGCGGTCATGATCGGCATAGCGAACGGATTGGCGTTGGGCGCGATGACGATCTACACATACGACATCGTGCCGGATCACGCGCGCGGGCAGCTCCAGGCGATGCGCCGCAGCTTCGGCGAATTCGGGGCCGTGCTCTCACCCCCGCTGGGGGGCATCATCGCGGCAGCCTACTCCCCTAGCGCTACGTTCTGGGTCTTCGCTCCTCTGCACTGGCTGTCGGCGTTCCTACTGTTTTTCGTGGCGAAGGAGAGCCTCAACAAGCGCCTGCCACCGTACGACGAGGGGCCTGAACCATAGACGGCACCTGCCGCCGCTAGGCACCGAACCGTTGGTCGCGTATGTCTTGGGGTGTGGCAGACATGGTCGACCAGGTCGTCGCCAAGGCAAAGCCCACCGCCGGGTTTGTTCTCAACAGGAGCTTCCGGCTCCTGGATCGCCGTTGCTTCTTCTTTTCCCTTGTTTGTTGTCGTCGGTCTCAGCCATGTGCACCTCCAAGGTGTGAGGTGGTGGGTCCGGGATTGTAGAAGATGGTCTGTGAATAGCCGCCGGTGGCGATCTTCGGAGCGAGGGCGTCGGCCACGCTGAGCGAGGCGTTCACCGGCAGCATAAAGGGGGGGCTCATAGCTGCATCGCAGACGGGGTTGGCAGCGGGTGACGGCCGCGTTGACGGTGTTTTGAGCCGTTCAGTATCATATCGGCTCGGGACGGGTTGAGCGGCTGGCTCCCCGGCCCTCCAGGTGGCAACGTAGCTCAGCGGCAGAGCGGGCGCTTCATAAGCGCTAGGTCACAAGTTCGAATCTTGTCGTTGCCACCACAATCTTCCGATGTGAATTCGCCCATATAGCCAGTAGCCAGCATGGCATTGGCTCCCGGGCTGTTTACAAAAGCGTTTACGAGTTCCCGGTAGCCTTCTTCCAGGTTTCCCCGCCATGGCGTTCGCCCATGCAGAAGCAGACTGTGGCTAGAAGTCCTGTGGGAGTTAGGTAGAACCGGGGGTAGGAAGGTCATCTCAGGTTCGCAACCGTACTTCTGGTCCCCGCGGCCGCCATGTTGAGGAGTGAGGTGGCGGGGAAGGGGCACGGTGGTGCGGGGCGACGTAGATGTGTAAGGTTACGCGTGAGAGCGCATCAAGGATCAGGAGGCCCGCATGTCCACGAAGCTGAGATTGGAAAGTACGGCGCCATTCCAGGGGCTGCCAGAGCTCGTGGCCCAGGAAGAAGGGCTCTTCGCTGCTGAAGGACTTGACGTCGAATTCGTCAGACGTGGCGAAAACGCGCCCCAGGCGGTGGACCGGAGCATAACGGACCCCGAATTGGTTAGCGCTTTCGCCAGCCACGGAAGTGCTGCGGAGGTCGGTGGGGCCGCTATGTTCAACGCGTGTGAGTGGGGCAACTATCGCCGCGTGGAGGATTCACAGACCGGGAGTATGCAGGTGGGACGGCGGGCCATTGTGGTCTACGGCGCGCTCATGGTCGCGCCCAACTCTGAGGTGTACACCCCTCAGCAGATGGCCAACAAACTGGTGGGAGTGCCCTATTTCGCCGGGACTCACTACCTCGCTATCCTCATGCTAGAGGGCTTCCTGCCCCGTGACGCCATCAAAACCTGCCTAGCGCCCAATGGCTCACGCCAGCGCCTTGAGGCTCTAATGAAAGGCGAGGTGGACGCCACCACGCTGACCGAGCCGTACATCACCGTCGCCGAACGCGCCGGGTGTCGAACCATTGTCGCCGCGCCCTACCACGGGACGGAGGTTGCAGGCGAAGAAATGGATGCCGAGACCTACGCTGGGTTTAACCGAGCCGTGCGCGAGGCCGTGAGGCGCATCAATTCGAACAAGCGCAAATACCTTCAGTACTTCATCGACTACCACAAATCCGACCCAGCTGTCGCAGCGCTCATGGTCGATGACCTCAATCCCAGCAGGCTCCAAGTCGTGGATCCATCGCCGATTCCGAGGGAGGAGCTCCAGCGGACGTACGACTGGATGTGCAGCTGGGGCATGCTCAAGAGCATCGCCATTACCGATTTGGTAGACGACAAGCGACAACTCGCCGCCCATGACTCGTGAGGCGCAACCGTAGTCCACTCCGCTACCTTTTAGTAAGGACAACCCAATGGCTAGGAGTCCCATAGGGGATTAGGTAGAACCGCTGGGTGGGAAGATAGACCTCAAGCGTTCAAGGTTACTTCTGCTCCTCACTCTCGCCATCTTGCTACTGGCGGCTTGTGGCAGGGCTAGCCCGACACCGGTAGACATCATCTCCGCCACGGCAGAGGCCACCGTTAGACAGGCCCTGACCGCTGTGCCCACGCCAACCGCTACGGTCACTCAGGTGCCTCCCACAGCCACTTGAACCCTTGAGCCGAGACCTACCCCGACGCCGACGTCAGCTCCAATGCCGTTCCAACGGGGAAAATGGCTCTTTACTCTCCCCTTGGTAGGTAATACAAAAGGCATCGGTTTGACATGAAATGCCCACGATGCGGCCACGATAACTTGCAGGCCCGCGAGCTCTGCGGGGGTTGCGGCACAGCTCTAAGTCCGTTTATCGGACTTCGTGTTGAAGCAGCCCAGGATCATTCAATCAGATATCACGGACTCGATGCCTTGAGAGGTATGGCTATGCTTCTCGGCATCATTTTGCATGCAGCCTTGCCCTATATGCCCAACGTGGAGGCATTTTGGCCTGCAGATGAAAATTCTTCACATGCAATAAATGTCATCTTCCATTTCATACATATCTGGCGGATGCCGTTGTTCTTCATTCTGGCAGGCTTTTTCGCCAATCTTGTCATCACCAGAAAATCTTGGACACATTGGTGGCGCAATAGGTTATTACGCATAGGTTTACCGATAATAGTGTTTTCCCCTTTGATGTCGTTAACGTTACCGTGGATTTTCAAGTATGGGAGAACAGGAGACTTAGCGTTTTTCTACTCCAATGAAGGGCAACCTTTCCATCTGTGGTTTTTGTGGCATGTGCTTATATTCGTCATACTTACAGCTATGTTCAGATTCCATTGCTTGATGGGTGCTAGAGTTTGGGGAAGTTTAGATAGGCCTGGGCTAGGTTTCATTGGCAGCGCGTGTCGCAAATCTAGGCCTGTCTTGTCTGGCATCTTGTTTCGATCACGATTCCCTTTCGTTTTCATCATCGCTTGTTTAGCGATAAATCTTTCAACAGGTGGGGAATTAATCCTCAATGTTGGCGCTAGCTTATTGTATTTCTTTTTTGGCTACAGTCTATATCGAAATCCTTCGTTATTCGTGTTCCTGAAAACTCAATGGAGATATTATTTCCTGGCCGGTATCGTTGGTTTCTTCCTGTTTATGATAGTAACCTTAATCATAGCGTCGAATGTCTCAGGTAATATATATGATGATGACGTAGCGGGTGCGATAGAAAAAGGAAAAGGCATCGAATTTTTGTGGTTATTACAATATTTATTGAAAATCGTTTGCAGTGTCCTTTTCTCTTACGCGTTTATCGGGTTAGCAGAAAAGAGGTTCGGTTCTTATAGTGCACGGTTGCGATTCATCTCGGATGGGGCGTATTGGATGTATCTGATACATCTACCCGTAGTCATTTTTATCACATTCTTCATGTTCGATTTACATGTACCGGTGATGATCAAGTTCGTAGTTTCGATAGTAGCAACTTCCGTAATATGCTTGGGCACATACAAATATTTCGTTAGGTCTTCTTTCATTGGGTTGCTGTTAAATGGTAAACGTCATCCATTTAAGATAACCGGACTGTAACTAGCTGGAACACAGAAGAGGAACCGCGGTTTAGAGGCAATCACTACTAACGAACTACAGGAGAAAAATACACGTAGTCCAGAAGCGCTACTGGCCATCACCGAACAGAAGAGTGCTGAGATACAGGAAGCGTTGGCAGTGCTGAGGGAGATGGAACCTAACGCCTAGGAGTCCCCTTGGGACGCGGGAGCGCGAGTCCGAAGTGTCGCCGGGAGGAAGATCGCTGCACCCAGTGCCAGAAGGTTCATGACCATGCCGTAGGGGAAGATGATGACGTAATCCTCTTCACCCGGCGCTGAGAGGGTCGAGACCAATATCCCGATGAGCAACGGGGCGATTGCGCCGAAAGCGGCGTTGTTCCCCCACATAAGGCCGATCATGGTCCCCTCGAGATGGTGTCCCTCGGCGATGTCCAATGAAGCAGCCTGGGTTATGTTGGTGACGGCGTACCTTGCGGCACCGAGGGCTGCGATCAGCAGCGTGAACATGCTAAAGAAGCTGCCGACCTCGTTGAAGATCGAGAGCAACCCAAGCACCGACGCCGAGCCGATGAGGGCACCGATGATGACGGGACGGCGGCCAACGCGGTCGGAGAGCCACCCGAGCACCGGCGGTATGAGGAGGGCGGCCACAGACATCACGATGAGGTAGGTGGCGGTCCAAGCGCCGATCGCTACCATGGTGACCTCGGGGTCTGTTTCGCGGAGACGCTGCGCGACGAACAGGGGCAGGAAGAAGATGAAAGAGCGGTCCGCCATGCCCCGGAGCCCCGAAAGCAACATCAGTGCCGGCAGTGCCCTGCCCTTGAACAATTCGCGTATGTCCCGCATCTGCGCGCCCACGCCACGAGCGTCCCTCGGCTTGGGAGTAACAGCCGACTCCACGCCAACGCGCGCCAAGAACAGGAACAGGCCGATGGAGACCAACGTCATCAGCAGGAAACCGCTGAACAGTATCTGACGCCACGTGATAACCAAGAGCGCGACCACCACGATGGCCGGGGTCACGATCTCGCCGATGTTGCCCGCCGACCGGTGCAGCGACATCATCAGGCCACGGCGCTCCGGGAACGTCAGCGACAGAATCCCAAGACCTACGGGGTGCCAGAAGGATCCGGCGGCGGATGCCATGGCCAGGGCGATCAGCAAGATCGTGTAGCTCGGCGCCGCGGCGACCAGCATGTACCCTAGCCCCATCAGGAAAAGACTGCCGGAGAGAAGCAACCCACGGCGCCCCGAAAACATGTCCACCATGAATCCGCCGCCCATGGTGAGCAGCCCCGCAGCGCCCTGGCGGACCATTGAGAGCAATCCAGCGGAGATAGCCGTGAGCCCGAAGGCGTCGTAGATCGCCGGCAGCAGCACGAGGAAGCCGTCGGCGTACATGTGCTGGAAGGCATGGCCGGTGATGATGGCTCCGGCGATGCGCTTGGGCTTTGCCTCAACCTTAGCGGGGGCCGAGGCGGCCTCTGAGGTCGCCAATCATCACCTCAAGCTTAGGGAATACCAACCCAGGGCGAAGCCATGATAGCACCCGCTTAGCCGATGCCGAAGCAAGCAGCAGCGTTGTCCCACATGAGCTTGCGCATCCGGTCGGGGCCCAGGCTCTCCCACGCGAGCACCGTGTCGACGGAGCGGGGGAAGCGGGACTCGGCGTGAGGGTAGTCCGACCCGAACATGAGCATGTCTTCGCCGAGCAAGTCGGTGACCATGCGAACGATCTCCTCGCCCTCGTGCAACACAAGCGCCGCGAAGAAGCGACCGCCACTGATGTATTCGGTCATTGTGTGCTGCAGGTTCTCTTTCACGTAGCCCATGTAGACGACCTGGTCTTCCATGCGCTTGGCCCAAAAGGGGAGCCAGCCGAAGCCAGACTCTAGTATGGAGAGTCGGATGTTGGGAAAACGGTCCATGATGCCAGCGCCGAGGAAGGCGCTGATCATGCGCATCGCGGCCCACGGGTGCGAGGCAGTGCGGCCGATGAAGGGATTGTCCCAAAGATCACGGTAGCCGGGGTAACCGGTGGCGAAGGAGTGGTGGACGATGCACAGCCCCGCATCGTCCGCCGCAGCCCACACGGGATCCATGTCGGGATGATCGACGGGGAAATCGAGCGGCAGGCTGAGATGCACTCCGGCAACCCACGGCGAGTCTGCATAGCGCTTGATCTCCGCCACGGACTCGTCGATGAAGCTTGCGTTGGCCACGATCATGGACCTGAGCCGGCTGGGATGACGCCCGCAGATATCTTCGAGGTAGCGATGCAGCGCCTGGTTCATTCCGATGTCCACGTTGACGTCAGGGTGGCCTGAGCCCACGCCAGGAACGAGCAGATGTACGTCTTGACCCTCCTCGTCCATGTCACGGATGCGGGCGTCAAGATCGTAGTCATAGCCGCCTTCGGTGGGGAAGCGGTAGCCCATGAAGTGCTGGAAGCGGCGCTCCTCGTTCTCACGGGGCCCCGCCTCACCGAGGTGCCGGGCCTTGTTGGTGCCCCAGCCGCCAACCTCGTTCAGCCGGTAGAGGTGGTGGTACGGAGCGCTCATCTCCTCGCCAGCCCAGCCGATTTTGAACTCAGCCGTCTTGAGATCTCGGGCACGAAGCTCCGCGCCGAGGTAGGGTTCCAGGCTCTCCACCGTGGGGTGGAAATGGGTGTCGGCGTCGAAGATGCGGTAACCGCTGCGCATGTGTACTCCTCACGGGCCCGGTCGGCTCGGCTCGATTATACGGCGAGAGACACGCTCATCCCGTGGGCGGCCCGTGGGTGGCCCTGGCTCAGACCAACAGGGCCTTGAAGCGCTCGGGCAGGTCGATCTTGCCGTCGGCGATCTCAGCGAGCCGTTCGGCCGAGAGAGGGAAGCCGAACTGCTCGTTCCGCATGCGCACGCGCGACTCCGAGATGGATATAACCATCTCCTTGGCCAGGGCCCAGTCCTCCTCGGTCTTTGCGCCAGCGTTGAGGTCGTCGGCGCCGTGGGCAGCGTGGTCGATCTCATCGTCATAGACGCCTTTGCAGGCCACCGCTATCCGGTCGGAGAGCGCGTCGCCGCCTATCTGCTGGCCCTCGTAGAAAATGGACGCGCCTCCCCCTTCGCAGAAGGTGGAGGCGAAGCGAGCGAGGTCGCCGTGTTCTTCGATGTAGCCGTGGCGAAGCATACGAAGATCGTGCTCCCCAGCCAGCTCGTGGGGCGTGAGGCCCTCTGGCGTCACGGGCTCCCCAGAGATGGACTCGATCACGTCCGCAAACAGCACGTAGTGGCGGAATTCCTCCTCGAGGAACTGGATCGTGTAGAGGAAGTCGTCCCTTCCAGCCCCATGCTCAAGGTTGGGATAGTCGGTTCGGAGCTTGTCGACGAGCCGCAGGATCAGCCCGTCACGGCGCGGTTGCAACTCCTTGTAGGCCTGGAGCCGCAGCCACCGCAGATGCTCTTCGGCGGATCGAGGTTGCGCGAAGAACGTGTGTGCGACCTCCGCCTCCCCTGCCCAGTAGCGTGATGCATAGCTCGTGAGCTCGTTCCGAAGCTGCCTGGCACGTGCGTCGTCCAAGGTTTCGCCTCCCTGTTGGAAAATACCTAAGCTTGCATGGATCATCCGACGTTGGCTGGATTATAGGTCCGTGGCGGGGTTCGTCGCTTGGACGTCAGCCGGCCGAAGCAAGCCGCGCAGCTCCAAGCACGCGGCCACAAGCGCCCACCCAATCGCGAACGCGCCCATGGCCTGGAACATGGTCTCGATGCTGGTGAGCACGACGACAGCGCCCGCGACGACCGGTGCGATGGACTTGGCGGTGTTCTGCGCGATGCGGTCAGCCGCGACGAAGCCGCCACGGAGCTGGCCTGGAACGCTCTGCGTGAGCAGGCTCTTCTGCGCCGGCGAGATCACCCCGTTGGCGAGCCCGAAAGCGAGCATCGCTACGCCGAGCACCCAGATGCTGCCCGCCATCGACGACGCCAGCAAACAGAGCCCCTGCGCGAGGAACGCAGCGATCACCAGCGGGATGCGGTCGAAGCGTCGCGTAATGGACCCGACGGTGGTGGCGGTGACGATGGAGCCAATGGCGAAGACAGTAAACAGCAAACCACCGCGGTTGACAGCGACATCCAGGTTGTTCAGCGCGAACAGAGGCAGGTAGACGAAGAAGCTCGTCTCGATGAAGAATCGCATGGAGCTCATGGAGAAGATGGTCATGGAGCGTACCCGCAGGGAGGCGAGGAATACTTCGCGGAAGTAGCTGGGCGCATGGGCGTGGCGCTCCATGGGCTGCTCCGGCAGATAGCGAGCCGCCGCGAGGCCCAGCGGGATCGCGGCGGCGTACAGCAAGAAAGGCGCCTGCCACGCGATCCCGGCAAGGACGCCGGCTGCCGCGGGCAGCACCAACAGCGTGGCGCGGTCGAGCACGACCTTCACGCCCTGGGCGGTGGTCTCCTGCTCCCTAGAGAAGGTGTCGCCAATCAGCACGACCACCAGCGGCATGATGCCGGCATAGCCAACACCCTGGATGGCCCGGAGCGCCAAGAGCCACGGCAGCGAGTCCACGAAGGCTATCGCTGTGCCGGCGGCTCCGTACAACAGTAGGCCTGCGACGAGCACCAACTTGCGCCCGCGCAAGTCCATCAGCGTGCCGCCCACCGGGGCGAGGAACACGGCTGGCACCGTGAACGCGGTGAGCACCAGGCCGATCTGGCCGATCGAGATGCCCAGCGAGTTGGCAACGACCGGCAGGACGGGGTACACGAGGCTGGCGCCCATGATCATCATCACGGACGAACCGAATATCACTTGGAGCCCGATGCTCCGATGCACGCCCAGAGAGCGTATATCGTAAACGGCTCGACCTATGAACACGCGGGCATTCTACGCCCGGGATAACGGCTCGCGAGCCCCGCTTCGGGATGCTAGAGTTCGCGCTGCGCGAGGCAGGCGAGCGGAGACGGTCCGGCAGGTGGGGTCCGGTCAACATCCAAGGCTTCCTACGACGAGTCTGCACAAGATCCCGTAGCTCGAGGCGGATCATCTGCGGCAAGAGGCGCAGCGTGACTACGAGAGCACGTGGGGCCATCCGACCCAGATGTAGGGTGCTACAACCGATAGGGGGAGTGATGAAGCTACTTACCTTCGAGCGTGACGGGGCGGCCAGCGTCGGCGCGAGCATCGACGAGGGGATCGTCGATCTGACAGCCGCGTTGGGGCTCACGCATCCGGGTTTCAAGGAGGCGGGCTCGCTGCTGGAGATCATTCAGTCCGGAGCCGACATCGACGCAATCGGCGACGAGTCGCTGGGCAAGCTGCGCGCTGATGGAATCCTCTCTCAACTCCTGGTGGCGAGCTTCCGCTGGCGCCCGCCGATTCTGCGCCCGCCGAAGATCCTGGCGCTGGCGCTGAACTATCAGGAGCACATCGAAGAGACGAACCTGAAGTTCTACGACGAACCCATCGTCTTCCCTAAGTATGTGAGCAACTTGAACGCGCACGAGGGCGACATCGAGCTGCCGCCCTTCCCGCAGAAGGTGGACGAGGAGATAGAGCTGGCGTTGGTGGTCGGCAAAGATTGCCGCCACATCCGGCCTTCGCAAGCAGCCGAGCATATCTTCGGCTACACAATCTGCAACGATGTATCGGCGAGGAATCGCCAGCGCGAGCGTGCGCAGATGGGCCAGCCCTACTCCTACGCGAAGAATTTCGCGACGTTCTGCCCCATGGGGCCATGGATCGTGACCAGCAAGGAGATCCCAGACCCCTCCAACTTGGACATGCAGGTACGTATCAACGGCAGCGTCTCTCGCAAGGGCAACACGAGCAAGATGATCTTCAGCGCCTACGAGGTGCTGGCGTACTGCTCGGACTGGACAACGATGGAGGCAGGGGACGTGATCTCATTGGGCACGTACGCGGGAGACAAGGAGATCCACGAAGGCGACGAGCTGGAGTTGGAGATCGAGAAGATAGGGGTGCTGCGCAACCGCGTCGTGGCGGCATCTGCCCCGTGGGACAACTTCGCGCCTGAAGAGCGGACGGGGCCCATGGTCCGTGAGCCTTAACGCGCGTAGACGGCGATCTGCCAGAAGCGGGCCTTGCGATAGGAGCGGAGCTTGAGCCCCTTGCTCCGGACGATCTGGTCGATCCGCTTCGAGGAGTGCAGGAAGATGCGGAATGGGCTCCCCTTAATCTTGGGGAAGAGGTTGACTAAAGGCAGGATCATCTTCATGAGCAGGTTGTCGCGAGGATAGACCAGCCCGTAGCGCAGCTTCGCCCGCTCGGCCGAACGCGCCACCAGCCCCTCTACGTCGTCGAAGCAGCAGGTAACCTTGTCGAGAGTGACGACGTCGGCGGGCTCGACGCTGGGCGCTAGGTCGACGAAGTTGCCGACCATCTGGCCAAGCCGATCGGCGTGCCCGAGGCGTTCCGCCTCCTCCATGGCGACCGAGGCGTAGCCCGTGGAGCCTTCGACGCTCGTCACCTGCAATACGCCAGCCTTCAGCAGCTCGTGCTGAATCACGCCGACGCCGCCCCCAATGTCGAGCACGCTGGCGGGCTGCAATCCATCCGTGACGTCGGCGATCAGTGTGCGCGTCACACCGGTTGCCCCTTTCTGTTGGTAGTGACGCAGCTCCTTCTCCGCCAGCTTCCGGCTGAAGAACTCTTCGATCCCTTCGCACTGGCAGTTCATACGCACACTCCGCCACAGCTATAATCCACGGGTCGTTCGCATTATCAATTATAGATACGCCGCGGCTGCGGCTCGAAGGGAGATCCGATGGCACGCTTGCCCGACGTGAAGCGGGAAGATATAGCGCCCGACATGCAGTACGCCTACGACGAGATCGCCGGCAGCCGCGGTGCGGTACGCGGGCCGTTCGCGATGCTGCTGCACAGCCCCGACGTCGCGGCGCGCATCGCCCACGCGGGGGCCTACATCCGCTTCGAGACCACGCTCGAGGGTGCGGTCCGAGAGCTGGCGATCCTCACGGTGGCCCGCCACTGGGATTGCCAGTACGAATACACGGCGCATCAGCCCATCGCGGAGCGTGAAGGCGTACGCCCCGAGACGATCGCTGCGGTGTGCGACCGCACGGCGCCGGCCGGCTTGGACGAGCACGAGGCGCTGGTATTCACCTACGTGAACGAACTGCTTGCAAAGAAGCGTGTCCCGCAGGCGACGTTCGACGCCATGCGGGCATGGCTCGGCGACCGGTCGCTGATAGACCTATCGGCGACCATCGGCTACTACTCGATGCTCGCCTGCGTGCTAGACGCCTGCGCCGTCGTGCCGGAGGCCGACATCACACCGCTTCTGCCCCACGCGGGGTACTGACCTTCAAGGCCGACACGTGGGCACTATTTGGTCTCAAAGATAACCTCCCTCATGTCGGCCTTGCCGCCCCGTCGACCCGTCGCGGGCCCGGGCCACAGGCGGTGCGGGTCTCGGGTGGACCGCCGCTCACCAGGCCGTCGAGGCCCACGGCGGCATGATCTGGACAGAGAGCGGCCTTGGCGGGGGCAGCCGGTTCGCCTTCGAGTTCCCGTTCTCGGGGCCGGCCGCCTGCAGACAAGCACAATAGAGACAGGGGATCAGGGATGAGATTTCTTTCCACAAAGCTCGGACCGCTCAGGATCTCGCAGTTGCTCATCGTGCTCATCGTTTTCGGCGGCGCGGCGGCGGGCGCATATTACGTAGCGGGGCTTATCAACACGACAAGCAGCACTGCGATCACTGCGGATGAGCAGTTGGTGCCCGCCCGCCTAGGCGATCTGACCAACGTGGTTTCCACCGATGGCAGCATCACGTTCCCAGTAGTCGAATCTGTCGAGTTCGAGTCCCAGGGCCAGGTAGGAGAAGTGTTGGTCGTTGAGGGCGATAAGGTCACCAGTGGTCAGGTGATCGCTCGCCTCGATGCCGAATCCGTGGCGGCGCTGGAGAAACGCGTTGCGGACGCCCGGGTAAAGCTACGCGACACACAGGAGAAACTGGACGACACCCGAATCATTGATCCCCTGGCACTCGCAAGCGCAGAGGAAGCAGTAGCGAAATCGGCACTTACCATCCAGAAGGCCGCGGACGATTTAGCGGACATCCGGATCGTTGATCCGCTGGCACTCGCAAAGGCAAAGGAAGCAGTAGCGAAATCGACACTAGCCGTCCAAAAGGCCACGGACGATCTAGCGACCATGACCGCACACGCTCTTGCCGAGGAGCTCGCCGACGCACAGGCGGCTATCGATACGGCCACCGTAAGCCTCTCCAACGCTGAGGGAAGCTTGGCGCTCGCGAATCGCGACTGGGCAGACCGCGTGCAGGCCGCGGCCGATGAGGTCGAGGCCGAAGCATCGGCCTACAGCGAGGTGTTGGTAAACTGGCTCGGCGTGACTCTGACCGACGAGGAACCTGAAACGGCCCCGGCCGCGCTGCTGGCATCATGGGAGGCAAACCTCGACACGTTGTTCGGTAGCGGCAGGTCCGTGAACGACCTGGGTAACGCGCTGGCCCGGCCCACCGACGACCCCGCGACGAGGTGGAGCGAGCCGGTGGTGCATTCTTGGCTCACCTTCTACCCCGGTGCGATCCTGCCAACGTGTGACGCAGGCACCATCCCGGCCAAGAGCGTCTGCGTGGAACGTGAGCTCGACAACGCATGGACAGCACTCAAGACTTCGAAGGACAAGCAGGGAACCACTGACATCGATTCAGCCAACGCGATTGCGTCCGCCGAAGGATCCGTGGCCAAGGCTCAGAAGGCCCTGGACGCCGCCCTCGAAGCCTTGGAGGATCTGAACGAGGCGCCCGACCCGCTAGAGATCGGGGTCCAGGAGTCTGGATTGGTCGTGGCGGAGGCCAATCGGGCCGACGCAGAGGCTGCGCTGGCCGAGCTTAGTACGGGCGCCGACCCACTGAAGATCGGGGTCCAGGAATCTGGGCTAGTCGTGGCGAAGGCCAATCTGGCCAACGCAGAGGCTGCGCTGGCCGAGCTTAGTACGGGTGCCGACCCGCTGGACCTGTCGGTCCTCCGGGCGAACCTCGAAGTACACGAGCTCGCCCTAGCTCAAGCGGAGGCCGACCTCGTAGGAGCAGCGCTGACTGCACCCATCGCAGGCGTCGTGGCAGAGATAGGCATCGAGCCAGGCGATAACGCGCCCGGTCAGGGCAACCGCGAGATCGTGGTCGTCGATGAGACGGTCGTGGAGATCGACGGTGTGGTCGATGAGATCGACATTCTGTCGATCTCCGTGGGCGTGCAGGCAGAGGTGACCTTGACCGCTCTGCCTGGACAGACGCTGCGTGGCACGGTGACGGAGATCGGGACAGCGACGAACCAGCAGGGAGTGGTGACCTTCCCTGTGAGCGTGCAGCTCGACGTGCCGGCAGGGCTGGAGCTCTTAGAGGGTTTGTCAGCGACTGCGAGCATCGTGACAAGCGAGATTCGCAATGTATTGTTGGTGCCGAGCGCAGCGGTCCAAGGCAACTTCATCCAGCCTTTCGTTCGCGTTGCGACCGACGGTGAAGTTGAAGAGCGTGCAGTCGAACTGGGAGCTGCCGACGATTTTTGGGTGGTGGTGACCGCCGGTCTCATCGAGGGTGAGGAGGTGGCGATGCCCGCGCCTAGTTCCGGCTTGAGCCAGGCCGATTTCCGTAACACTCTTCGCCAGCTCCAAGGGCGTGGCGGCGGCGGTGGCAGCTGGCGTGGCAGCGGCGGTGGCGGCGGCGGTGGCCGCGGCGGTGGCGGTGGTGGCGGCGGCGGTGGTGGCGGCGGTGGCGGCGGCGGTGGATCTGGCCGGGGTGGCAACTAGGTGATGAGCATGGAACGCAGCTCATGGCGCTGATCGAGCTCGAACAGGTGACGAAGATCTACCGAATCGGGATGGTGGATGTGTTTGCCCTGAACGGGGTGAGCCTGGCGATCGAACAGGGTGAGATGACAGCGATCATGGGCCCATCGGGATCGGGCAAGTCAACGCTGATGAATATCTTGGGGTGCCTCGACGTGCCAAGCAGCGGCTCGTATCGGCTGGAGGGCGACGAGGTGGGCTCGTGGACCGACGGGCAGCTTGCGGAGACGCGGAACCGCAGGGTCGGGTTCGTGTTCCAGACCTACAACCTGCTGCCGCGCCTGACTGCTTCGGCCAACGTGGAGCTGGCGCTGCTATACGGCCGTAGTCGCAATGCGAAGCAGCGCGCGCTGCAGGCGCTGGACTCAGTGGGGCTGAGGGCTCGCGCAGCACACCGGCCCGCGCAGTTATCCGGAGGAGAGCAGCAGCGAGTGGGCATCGCGCGGGCGCTAGTGAAGGATCCGGTTCTGTTGCTGGCGGACGAACCGACCGGGAACCTAGACAGCCGGTCCAGTAATGAGATCATCGCAATGCTTCAACGGCTGAACCGCGATCAGGGGCTGACCGTGATTGTGGTGACTCACGAGCCGGACATCGCGGAGCATACGCGACGCGTGATCCAGTTCAGCGACGGCAAGGTGGTTAGCGACCGACCGGTGCCCAACCCGCGGACGGCGATAGCGGACCGAAACGCACAGGAAGGCTCGGCGTCATGAGTCCTATGGCACTGCTGAAGACCGCCTGGTTCTCGATCGGGTCCAACAAACTCCGTACGGGCCTCACCTTGCTCGGAATGATCATCGGCGTTGCGGCGGTCATCTCGTTGATGGCGATCGGGCGCGGCAGCCAGAATTTCATCACCAACCGCATCGAGTCGCTCGGGTCGGCTCTGCTGTTCGTACGCCCCATGTCCACCGGGGCCGGGATGTTCGGCGGAGGAGGCGATGCAGATGATCTGACACTGGACGATGCGTACGCGCTGTTGGATGCGACGTTCGCGCCGTCGGTGCTAGCCGTGGCGCCAGAGATTCAGACTAACGGTCAGGTGGTGGCGGCCGACGCCAATACGTTCGCCCAGATCTACGGAGTCACCCACGATTACCTCGATGTGCGTAACTTCGAGATCCATAACGGCATGTTCATCTCACCCGCACACGTGACGAACGGATCCCGTGTGGCCGTCCTGGGATCGGACGTGACCGAGACACTCTATGGCGCCCGCGATCCTGTGGGGCAAACTATCAGGCTGAACCAACGTGTGTTCACGGTCATAGGCGGGCTGGAGAGCAAGGGCGGAAGCGATGACCGTCGCGTACTCGTGCCGATCACGACCGCCGCGGAGCGTCTCACCCGTCAACGGGCGGGCCAAGGACGCGTGAACGTGCAGACGATCACCGTAAAGGCGGCGGGCGCCGATTTGGTGGACGAGGCGATGGCCGAGGTAACGACGCTGCTCCGGCTCCGGCATCGGATCACCGACGAGGATGATTTCACGATCGCCAACCAACAGGATGCGTTGGACACGCTGAACGAAACGAACGAAACGTTCGCGCTGTTCCTGGGAGCTATTGCTGGCATCTCGCTGCTGGTCGGCGGCATCGGCATCATGAACATCATGTTGGTATCGGTGACTGAGCGAACCCGAGAGATCGGTATCCGCAAGGCGCTCGGAGCCAAGCGGCGAGACATCATGTTGCAGTTTGTCACCGAAGCGCTGTTCCTGAGCATCGCGGGCGGTGGGATTGGTGTGGGCATCGGTGCGCTCCTCACCCGGATCGCCAACGGCCGGAACATCGCCGGGCAGAACGTTGAGACGGTGTTCAGCAGCGACATCGCTCTGTTGGCACTCGGCGTGTCGGCCATCATCGGGCTCTTCTTCGGCATTTACCCTGCCGCGCGCGCATCGGCATTGCATCCGATCGAAGCGTTACGGCACGACTAGGCGAACAACCGCAAGGAGGACGAGGTGGGAACCAAGGCGTTCATATTGCTGGTGATGCTTGTCGCCTGTCTTGGTGCCGGTCTGGGCGCGGGCCTGGTCGCTGCCAACGGCAGAGGTGGCGAGGAAGATTCCAGTAATAGCAACAACACGCCCAACATCCAAACACCGCAGACAAGCGACGGCGCTCCCGCCAGTGATGGGGGGGCCGCAACCAATGCCGATAGCCCGGAGACCAGCGTAGACGGGACCACCGACGACGCACCGGCAACGGGGGAACGCCAACGGCCAGGTAGCGGCCTATTCGCTAGTGGCGGCGTCATCGAGCCCATCACCGGCACGGTGGCAGCACTAAGCACAGATGGTCTGACGCTGGAGACGACCGCGGGACTCGTCGAGGTCCCGCTGGCAGCAGACACACCGATGCAGATACGCAAGACCGCGGCTGAGGCGGAGAGCGACTTGGTGCCCGGCCTCGATGCGACGGTTGTCTTGGTTCGTACGCCTGAGGGCATCATCAACGTGCGCACCATCTCCCTAGGCGAAGGTGGCTTCGAGCGTAGGTTGTTCGGGAGTGAAGACCGCGGCAGAGGTGGCAGAGGTGGCAGAGGTGGTAGAGGCGGTGGCGGTGGCGGCGGTGGC
>Ga0315338_1001502_pt1 | contig 28854 bp, 23 predicted proteins | sample ASW8metaG_FD_204518 | JGI IMG/M metagenome (GOLD analysis project Ga0315338, IMG submission 204518) | Ammonia-oxidizing marine archaeal communities from Monterey Bay, California, United States - ASW #8 | ecosystem: Environmental > Aquatic > Marine > Coastal | place: USA: California | collected... | reverse complement strand
TCCGCTCTCCTTCGCCCACCATGCAGTCGAGCCGAGAAACCCAAGGATGATTCCGAGGACCGCCGCCAGGCTCATACCCGCGGCCGCGAAGACCACGGTCATGCGAACCCCATTCCAGACATTGGGCCAGAGAGGTCGGCCAGATTCTCCTTCCGAAAACAGAGCGGGCTGAAACGCGGCAGCAAAGAACTCGCCCGCGACCCTGAGCCCACCTTGGTTCGGTACCAGATCAGATGGTGAGAGTTTCAGGTAGACCATCGAGGCGATTCCAAAAGCGAGAATCGTTCCGAGGACCCACGATCGTCGGCTGCGAGGTTTCCTCTCCCGGTCCTCAGCCATCTTCGAGGATCTCTTTGGAAGAGAGTTTGTACAGCGCTTCGAAGTCGCTCTTGGTCAGAGCGTCAGGCGCGCTGTCGAAACGAACCGTGCCCTTCCGAAGTCCGACCAGGCGTGGGCAGTACTCCAAGGCCAGTTCGAGATCATGCAGGCTCAGGCAGAGGGAGAGTTGTTCTTCCCGGCTGACTCGAGTCAGGAACTCCAGAGTACTACGCGCTCTGGCTGGGTCCATGTTCGAGACCGGTTCATCGGCCAGGATAACCGTTGGATTCTGGTAGAGAGCTCGGGCCACGGCGACCCGCTGTTGTTGTCCACCAGAGAGCTGGTCGACGCGTTGGTAGATCTTCTCAGGAATCCCCACTCTTTCCAGAACCCGATAAACCTCCTCGGTCTCATTGCGCGAAGGAAAGAGGAGTGACCGGGCTGATCCGAGGAAACTGGTGCGCCCGAGTCGACCGGTCAGGACGTTATAGAGCACATTCTGGTTTGGAACAAGAGCATGAGACTGCGGGACGAAACCAAGCTCAGCCCGGTGTTGCTGAAGTTGTTTCGAGCTGAGCTGGGCGTAGTCGAGGTCTCCGTAGTGGACGGATCCGGAGGTCGGAACGACGGCGGTTTGGAGAACCCGGAGGAGGGTTGTTTTTCCAGAACCACTCGGACCGACGAATCCCACAATGTCTCCAGGAGCTATCCGGAGAGTGATCCCGCTCAGCGCCTGAACGGAGCCGTAGCGTACGGAAACACTCTCCAGAGCCCAGGTACTGGATCTCACCGGAGCATTTCAAGCGATGTCGCGACGTCCACGATCCGTTGGAAATCTTCGCTCTTCGCTGAAATGAGCGCGTTGCGTGGGAATGCCGAGAGGAGCTTGGGATCGTTCATGTCGATCAGAGCCTTTTGCAACTTCTCGGTAAAACCCGCCCCGAACTCGGATTCGAGATCAGGATGTGCAGTGAAGTTGTAGTCCGGATAAGGGGGTGTCCGCCAGACAACGCGGCAGACCTCCGGGTCGATCTTCCCATTTGCGACGAGCTTATCGTAAGCCTTGTAGCTGAGCGCTCCGGCCATAAACTGTCCCGACTGCACGAGTTGGGCGGTCTTGTCGTGGCTACCCGAAAAGTTGGGAGTCTGCGCAAAGAACTCGGATGGAGTCTTGCCGGACGCCTCCCGGATGAAGTGTTCGGGCATGAGTCGGCCAGACGTCGATTTCTGTGAGCCGAAGGTGAAGGGGATGTCAGCGATTCCAGCGGGGAAGCTGTCGGCCCGCTCGATTCCGGAATCCTTGTGAGCGATGAAGTAGGAGTAGTAATTGGGATCCTCGACGCCCTGGGCAATGGCTCGGGCTCCGGAGACGGCCTGACGGGCCTGAACTCCGGTAAGTCCACCAAACCAAGCGAGTTGGATGTCGCCGTTTTTGAACATCTCGACCGATGCGCCGTAGTCGCGGGACGGAATGTACTCCACGCTGACCCCGAGAGCTTCTGAGAGGTATGTGGCGATTGGATCGAACTTCGCTTCGAGTTCAGTCGAATTCTGGTCGGGAATCGCGGAGAAGCGCAGCGTCTTCGCGGCATCCTCGCTGGTCGAGGTGCCATCCTCTCCGCCACAGCCGGCAACAATGAAAAACGCCAGAATGGCCAAGAGACTCGTCCAATTTCGCAGTGACACTTTTTTCGTGCTCCTGTTCTCTCTCGCAAGAGGGTTCCTGAGGTCCGGGAGTGATCACTCCGGCCCGTGAAAGTTCGCTGTCTGGTCTGTCGACCGTAGAAAGAGTAAGCCCTCCGATCGCTGAAACCAACCCTCTGACGAGGCGTACACCCCGGAAGACGACGGTTTGCTTGACGTCGAGCGTGTTTCCCGAGAGAATTCTCATCTTTGGCTGGCTTGAGGATGCACTGTTAAGTCGCATTTTGATCACCATGATTGTCCCAACTAGGAGCTTTACCCCATGACTGCCTTTGTCGAAGTCTCTCCGCTCGAACGATCCTTCGTCCCAAAGGATTTGGTCGTCGACTCTGCTGCCGTTCTCGAACCGCTCTATGGTGCTCTCCTAGAAATGCCCGTTGATACGGTGGATGAGCTCTCGGCCTGGCTTCATCGTTGGAGCGAGTTGTCCCGAGTCGTCGATGAGGAGCGGACGCGCCGGTCCGTCGCTTCCAGCTGCGACACGCTTTCGAAGGATGTGACGGAGCGTCATCTCGACTTCATTCGCGATATCACTCCCAAGGTCGACGTTTGGGAGTCGAAGATGCGTTTGCGTTACTACGAATCAGCGGCTCGCTCCTCGTTCAGAAAGGAACACACGCAACTCGATCGCATCATCACGAATCAGGTTGAGCTCTTTCGCGACGAAAATGTGCCTCTCTACGTCCAGTTGATGGAGATCACTCATCACTATGACGAGTTGGCGGGTTCGCTCGAGGTGACCTTTGAGGGAAAGACCTACACTCTTCCCCAAATGGCTGAATTCTCCCACGATCCCAATCGTGAGCGTAGAATCGCGGCCAACTACGCGGTCTTTTCCAAACGTCACGAGCATGCTGAAACGTTCGAAGGATTCTTCGACGAGATGTTTGCCATTCGCAAGAAGATCGCCGCAAACATCGGTCTACCTAGTTATCGTGAGGTTTGCTTTCGAGAGAAACTGCGGGATTACACACCCGAAGACTGTGCCGTCTTTCACGACGCAATCGAAAAAACGGCCACGCCACTTCTACGTAAGATAAGAGAACGACGCCGGAAAGAACTTGGACTCGAGAAGCTCTCCATCTGTGACGCTGTCGTCGACACGAAAGGCCGGCAACCACTTCGACCTTTCTCGGACACGGGTGTTCTGCAGAAGGAAGGTTCTGCGCTCTTTCACGACATTGACGAACGCCTCGGCGTCCGGTTCGACACGTTCGCCAAACACATGGACATAGATAGCCGTAAGGGCAAGGCGCCCGGAGCGTATCAGGCGACTTTCCACGAACAACGTCACCCGTTCATTTTCGGAAACATGATTGGCTTGCAACGCGATCTTTCGACTTTCGTGCACGAAAGCGGGCATGCCATTCACGCCGTCCAAGCGGCTGCTCAGGATCTGATCTGGCTCGAAGACGCCGCCATGGAATTCTGCGAAGTTTCGAGCATGACGCACGAACTCACCTTGCTCGATCACCTCGACCGGTTCTATCCCAACAAGGAAGACCGTGACAGAGCGGCCCTCGAACAGTGGGAAGACGCCGTTTCGATTTTTTGCTGGGTCGCCGTTGTCGATCGGTTCCAGCACTGGCTTTATACGCACCCGAATCATACTCGGGAACAACGGCGCCAGGAATTTGTTGTGCTCTACGAGCGGTACATGCCTGAAATCGACTGGAGTTTGCTGCCCGAGGCAGCGTTGGAGAAACTGTGGCACCGACAGTTGCACATCTTTCACGTACCCTTCTACTATATCGAGTATGCGATCGCGCAGCTCGGGTCTCTGCAGGTTTACGCCAACTATCGGAAAGATCCGCAAGATGCCGTTGGCCAGCTCCTCGAAGCACAGAGTCTGGGTGGAAGTGTCAACGCCCCTACCCTCTTCGAGACTTCCGGATGCCGATTCGATCTCGGTCCGGAATTGCTCGGCGAGTTGATGAGGATGGTCGAAAGAGAGATAGACGCCCTTTCTTGAGACTGTTTCCGTTCGCGCTCCGGACATCTCTGAGCCTCTTGATCGTCGGACTATCGGCCTGTGCTGCCCACGCGGCGACGCTTCGAGGGATCGTGACCGACGCAACGACGAGTGAGCCGCTCGCGGTAGTCAATGTTGTTGCGATTCGGCTCGACGGGCCGGACCGGCGGGGGATCAGTAGCGGAAACGATGGTTCCTATTCCATTCCCGATCTCTCGGTAGGGCGCTACGAAGTCGTCGCGACCCGAATCGGATACTTCTCCATCTCCGATACGGTCCGAGTGAGCGAGCCGTCCACACGGCTCGATTTCGTCCTCGACGAAGATGCCATCCCGATCGAAGGTGTCGATGTTACCGGCGACCGATTCAAGCAAGAGCGCGAGACGCAGACCGGCTTCGTTGATTTCGATCAGGAGGTGATCAAGACGCTCCCCTCGATTGGAGATCCGGATCCTATTCGCAGCCTGCAATTGCTTCCGGGAGTGCAGGCGGCTTCCGACATTTCGAGTGGTCTCTACATTCGCGGTGGCGGACCGGATCAAACCCTCGTCACCCTCGATGGTGTTCCGATCTACAATCCGACTCACGCGTTCGGTTTTTTCTCGACCTTCAACGCAGACGCACTCGACGGCGTTACGCTTTATAAGGGCGCTTATCCGGCGGAATACGGCGGACGACTTGGAGCAGTCGTCGACGTTCGAAGTAAGGACCCGGAGGGCCCTGTAGTCAAGGGCCAGGCGGGGCTGAGTACGATCACGGGCCGGCTGCTCTTGGAGGGGCCCCTCGGCGATGACGGCAATCGAGGTGGTTGGATGGTAAGCGGCCGCCGGACCTTCCTCGAACCGTTCCTCGACGCGATTCGAACCGAAGACAATGAGATTCCTTCCTACTACTTCTATGACTTCAACGGCAAACTCCAGGTACATTCCGGTGAGAGTGGTCGATGGGAAGTTTCGTTCTACAACGGATCAGACAATCTCAACTTCGATCTCGAAGAAGACAGTTTCATTCGACTGGGGTGGGGAAACACCTCCTTTTCTGCAAGTTATTCGCAGATCTTTGCCACGTCTCTGCTTGGGAAACTCCAGCTCTCGACGAGCGAATACACCAGTGAAACCAAAGTCCAGATCTTTACGACACCATTCGGAGTGGAGAATCGTCTCTTCGATATTTCCTTACGGGGTGACCTGACTTGGGAAGCCACCCCAAGCCATCGCCTCAGAACCGGGTTTGTTCTATCTCGCTATGACTTCAGGTACAAACAGAGCTTCAATCGCGAAGAGCAGATCGACTTTGAAAAATCGCCCAGTGATGTTTCTGCCTTCTTTCAGGACGAGTGGCGTCCGAAGGAAGACCTTCACATCCAGCCGGGAATCAGACTTCGCTACTTCAGCGACGGGGATCGGTTTCTCGTCGAACCCCGTCTTTCGATCAGCGATCGTCTCACGGACACGACACGGTGGAAATTCGGGGCTGGCCTTTACAATCAGTACTTACAGCTGATCTCGACCGAAGGCTTCGCGGCCGGCGATTTTTATGTACCCATCGATGAAACGACCAGACCGAGCCGCTCGACCCAGGGTGTAGTTGGGCTGACTTGGGAGCCCACTCTCGAGTACGAGTTTTCGGCCGAGACGTACTTTACCGATCTCGACAATCTTGTTCTTTTTGACAAGAACGCGCCGCAGGGTCAGAACAGCCTGACCGCGGAGGATCTTTTTGTCACCGGTGGGACGGGTTGGGCGTCTGGTCTCGAACTCTTCGCGCAAAAAAGAACGGGGGCCTTAACGGGTTGGGTCGGCTACACCCTCGGGTGGACGCGGAGGACATTCGAGGATGTCAACGAAGGGGAAGCCTTTCCGCCGAAGTACGATCGCCGTCACGACATCAACACAGTGGCCTCCTACCGGAAGGGACCCTGGACTTACTCGGCGTCTTACGTCTACGGGACGGGTCAGGCCTTTACCCCGGCGTCGTCGCTCTACACCATTCGTAATCCAGCCGAGAACGACGGACAGTCTGATGTTCTGATTCTACCTGGGGAGAAAAACTCCGCTCGGCTCTATCCGTACAACCGACTCGATATTGGGGTGACCCGGGACTTTTCCATGTTTGGCCGTGAGGCGAAATGGCTGTTCCAGGTCTTCAATGTCTACAGTCGTCGAAATGAGTGGTTCGTCCAGTACAACACAAGTGATTTGAGCGCAGATCCGGAAGTGGTCAAGATGCTGCCTCTTATACCAACGCTGGGGATTCAGTTTGATTTCTAAGAACACACGAACTTCATTTTTCCGGGTGACCGCGCCGATCCTTTTCGGCTGTTTCGTCAGCCTGGTCATCTTCGCGTCGTGTTCGACGGATCGAAAAGCCGGCGACCTGCTCATCCCTCAGGACATCGGGACCCTTGTCGTCGACGGGCTGCTCGTCGTCGGAGAACCATTTCCGGAGATCTTCCTCACGCGGACACTCTCCCCGATTGCGCCGTTCAACCTGGAAGCCGTTCTCGTCCGAGATGCTCAGGTCTTTCGGATCCAGGGTGGATTTCAGAGGATCGAGTACGAGGAGCGCCCCTTTTGGTACCAGCCAAACCCAACGGACCGGACCGAACTCGTTCAAGAGAACACGACCTATCGCCTGACCGTCCACACAGCGCGGGACGAGGAGTTGACCGCGGTTACGACAACTCCACCCAGGTTTGCGGTTCGGGATTGGGTCATTCTCAACGATGAAGGAACGGCTGTCGATTCGGAGCTTGCTACTTTCGAGGACACTTCGTCGAGTCCAGACAGTGTTTATTGGGAAAACACTCTAGTCTACAGTCGGGGTCTGCTGGAAGCCCAGTTCGATCGTCCCGATGTGCCGGCCTTCCAGGTTGGAATCGAAAGCCTCGATTTGGAATCCGACTTCGTTATCGACCCCGATTTTTTCGACGAAGAAGATTTTGAAGATCTCGAGCGGATCGGTTCGTCACCTCCGTTGGTAACGAGCGATGGACATCTCCGCTTACCTTGGTTTGCGATTTACTTCGCGGGGCGCTACAAGGTGAAAGTGTTTGCGATGGACGACAACTGGTACGACCTGGCTCGCTCCCTTCCCGATTTCGGAGGTGGGCCGGGGTTTGGTGGCCAGGCCGGGGACAGTTTTGAGCGCCCGATCTTCCGGGTCGAAGGAGGAATTGGACTGTTCGGTTCTGCCTCAGTTGATTCGGTCGGATTCTTCGTACTCCCCGAGTAGGTCAGCCCAGGCTACGCTCCCTCATCGAAGATCTGCCGAAGTCGCTCCCAGGCTCCCGCTCTCCTTCGTCGCTGCGGTCGTTTCCTGGTCTTCCGAGATTTTGTGCGAGCTGTCTGCCTGGCCAGGACGACATCGCGAAGCGCGGGTGACTGGGGGAGCCGGGCGCGGGGGACGAACCCTGCGTCACTCATGAGAGCCTTCCATTCCTTCCCGTGCGGACGTCCGTTCCAACCGAATCGTTCATAGCAGGCGGCGTGGGCGGCTTCATGGCAGAGCACTTCGTTGTAGAGATCTTCCCAGCCCGACTCGGTCAGAAACGCGGCCAGGCGAATCTCGTGTCTTCCCGGAAGATAGCGCCCGAGCGTGCGATACATCCGTTTGCTGAAACGAATCTGAACGCGTTCCTCGAGTCCGGGCACCTTCCAGAGAATCGCCCATGTGCTTAGCTTGCCGATATCGGCTTCGGACAGTTTCGGCTCCGTCGAGCGGGGGCGTTTCTCAAGCAAGAGACATACCTCAATGGCAGCAAAGATGTGAACGGGACTCTAGCACGCCGTCACGTTCCAAAGAGGGAGCAGATCTCACTTCCGGTCAAACAAACGAGACAGCCGGTAGTCGGCCCGCCGTCGGTGCAGGCGATCGATGTGCACTGACGCCGAACTTCGCAAGCCGACGGTCCGACACCGCCACCGTCATTTCCGAGTCGGAGTCCTTCGGCGGTTTCTCCGCTGGCTCTCCGAACGGCTTCGACGAATTCGGGTGCCTGGAGTAGGAAGATGAGCCGTTCTGCTTCGTGATTGTGATACAGACTCGAAGCCTCCGGCATGCTCCCGATATACTCACGACGGGCCTCGGCTCGGTCCTGCTCAGAGGCCGCTCTGTAGACAAGGTCGAACTCGGTCCTCTCTTCTCCGGACCGAAGCGCATAGGTCTCCTGCCAATGATCGCCCGGCCCGGGAGCCATAAGCGACTCGAGTCGTTCGGAGTCGGTCTCTTGAAAGTTACTGAAGTCTGCACCGATCCGATCCCAGCCCATCCGCCAGACGAGATTTCCTTCCATATCGTAGAGAGCGATTTGCTTTTCCCCTCCCCGACGGGCCCGGCCGTCGACAGCGATACGACGAGATCCATTCTCTTGTTCGACCCAATCCGCCACGCAGGAAAGTCGAGCCTCGGAGCCATCGATCGAGCGGACGAGGCGAATATCCCGAATCACAACCGGCCCGCCGGGGATCTGAAGCATCTCAGCGCCTCTCGCGACCGGTTGGGTCGGTAGGGGAAGGGAAGCTGCTGCCGTTTGCACTTCCGAACATCCGGCGCAGAGCAGGCCGATGGGAACGCAGAATAGTGTTCCCATCACGAGAAGTTTGTACATGTGTCCTCCTTCTGTCGACGACATGTCGACGTGGAGGAAACAAAGCGAGAAGTGTGCCATGAAAAAAGGGGCCCGAGAGTCAGGGCGAGGTTTCGTCGTCAAAGGTTTATCGCCGGCGGAATGTCTGTGTCCCTTTACCCGGGCGCTCTGTTCGGATCCAGCTTCGAGCGGCTTCGAGCACCTGGTCTCTTCCGGCGCGAACGTTCTGCCTCGATGGACGAACGAACACGTCCGGCGCGACGCCGACACCGTGGAACAGGTCACCACCGGGTTGCCGCACCTCCATGCCCGTGAACATGATGCGAAAGTCTCCGGGAAGAATGACAACGTTGGAATTGCCATTCGTTCCGGCTGTCGGGGAGCCAAAGGTCCGCCCGGCTCCGCTTTCCTTGAACAGGGCGAGATAGGTTTCCGAACGGCTGATCGCACGCTCGTCCTGGAGAAGTGCCACCGGGCAGGAGATCCGAGGAGTGCGTGGACGAATCGTCCAGTTGGAGGACGAAACATACGTTTCGAGTTGATGGGGTGCCCGCGTGACCGGCACATGCCACTGCAACGAACGAGTCGGCTTGTCGACGATGTGTTCGAGAAAGGTTGGCGATAGTCCTTTCGGATAGCCGCGCATGTCGATGATCAAGCCGCGTGCACCGGCGAGTTGGAGAATCCATTCTCGCATCTGAAGATCGGTGCAGCGGCCCGCATCGATGTAGACCATACCATCTGTCCACCGATGAAACACGGGTAGGCCGGTCCGTGCCTTCCAGCTCCGCTCGCGGGAGCGGCTCCAGTATTCCACTTCGATTTCGGCCAGGCTTCCATCGACGCGTTCGAAGACCAGCCTGAGTTTGTCTCCGATCTGACCCTCGCGAAGTTGATCGAGTGCACGCTGCCGTTTCCAGCGGAAGGTTGGAGAGGAGATTCGTTCCTCGATCGTGGTGAGAGCGTTTTCGACGGGTAACCCATCGATGGCGACAATGCGGTCCCCGCGCCGAAGTGAGGTGGGCGCTGCGCCGGTCACGATAAGGGCCCCCTCGAGCCACTGCCAAGTGACGGGAAGTCGCCCCGTCTTGAGATCGTAGAACGGATATACATTGGCGTGACCGTCACCAAGCGTCGCGACCGAACGCTGAAGGGCAGCGAGGAACTCGTCGCGATCGTCGATCTTCGAGGCTGCGTCCAGCATGAGGATGAGGTGCTCTGACCAAAGCGAGTTGGTCTCGTCGAAGTAGGGAAAAAAGTGCTCGATTACGTTCCAAAGAACAATGACGGCGGCGATGCGTGTCGTCCGATCATGATAACTGGGAAGAAAGTCGGCCGGGGTTTGCCACATCCTGGTAGGCGTTATGGCTGCTCGTGGAAGCGTCCCGTTGGTATCGGCGTAGACCGCGAGAGGAACGTCGGCATAGATGGTCGAGCCGAGATCGACCCGAAACGTGTTCAGAGGAGTGGGGAATCCACTAACCGAGAGCGTCTCGTCGGCGCGACGTTCACTAGAGTAGGTGTCATCTCGGCCTGTCCCCAGGCCGTAATGATCCCATATCAGAACGCGGTCGGGCTGTGGGGCGCCGAGCTGGAGGTCGTGAGTGTTCGAGGAAAAAATCGGGCCAGCGACCGAAGAAATGTGCATCGTTGGTGCGACCGGGTCAAAGGCCGTTTGCAGTCGCGCCGCCCGGTCAACTTCATCGGTGGCCGCTTCGAGGAAGTCGATCACGCCATAGAGAAACCGATTCCAATCGGTGCTGCTTGCCTCATCACTTGGGTGAAAGAAGCGAACCGTTCCATATAGTTTCGTCAGGGCGATGAGGTTTTGCCGGCCGAGATCCGTGAGATTCCGCGCTGGTTCATGTCCACTTGCACCGGTATCCGTGAGACGAACGTCGTCGACCCAGGCTTCTCCATCTCCGTAGAGGGTCAGTCCAAGGTGGATCTGTTCGGTTCCGGCCGGGACCGCGGCCTCGATCCCGATCGTCTGCCAACCGAGGCGGGCATCGATGTCGCCCTGCTCAAAGAAGAGCGGTGGCCCGGTCGACCGATCGAACCTCATCCAGGCGGTGGCGCGAGATCGTCTCCGGGACACTCGGTCGTCGGGATACTGTGAGTCCGAAGAGCTCGGTACGAGTCGTGCGCGCGTGGAGAAGTGGAGATTCCGTCCTTGGTAGGCCGCTGCGTCGAGGCTGTACAAAACGGATCCGAGTCGGCTTCTGTTCGATGCACCTGAACTCCAGCCCGGCCCGCGGCCAAAGGCACCTTCCGATGCCGAAGCGGTAAGGCGCAGCGCGCGGGTCTGTTCGAGCGGGTCCAATTCGATTTGGGCCCGGAACCCAAGTGCCGCCATCCCTTGGGGCACGTGCCATCCTGTCGGTAAGCTACCGACAGGGTCCCCCTCAAAAGAGGTGGTGGGCAGATTGAGGACTTGTGGCGCAGCACTGGAAACGAGAGCCCCGGTCGAGAGAAGAAGGGCGAGAATGTGGGAGAGCACCGCGCGCATTTCTTGACTCTACCTTTGACCCGAGAGGACCGGTAGACTATTCCAAGTTTACGTCTTTTTCGCGCGAGAGGAGTCGCGACCATGAATGAGTCCTTTGGCCCCCCGCGACCAGATGAAATGAACGACGTCGCGAGAATTCTCGGCGATGCCTTCAACATCCCGGACGCGACGGAGTGGATTGCAACGGTCGATCCGATTCTTCCGCGAGTTTTTCGACGTAACGAGCGGGTTGAGGCATGCCTCTTTCTTCACGAAATGGGCCAGTTCTTTGGTGGTCGTGCCGTACCCATGGCTGGTATTGGTGCGGTTGGAGTCGACGTCCCGGCTCGAGGCCACGGTGCCGGCGCCCTCATGATGAAAGCAGTACTCGACGAGGTTCGGGAGAAGAGGTTCCCGATCTCGACCCTCTATCCCGCGACCCAACCGATCTATCGGCGGCTCGGCTACGAGCTGGCTGGATCGAGATTTCATGTCACCCTTCCCGTTCGGTCCCTGCGCGGAAGTCATCGTGAGATCGAAGTCCGGCCCGCAACTCCAGGGGACGATGATGCGATTCGTTCGTTGTATCGGTCCGTCGCTTCTCGCCGGGCTGGAAACCTCGACCGCTCTGATCCGATGTGGAAGCGAGTTCAAGCAGGCGCGAAAAAGGACCCCGCCGCCTATGTCTTCGTCCAGGACGGGCAGATCCAGGGGTACATCTATTTTGTCCAGAAGGACACCGATGTTGCTCTCGAATTTGGTCTCGGAATTCTCGATTTCGTGGCAGCGACTCCCAAGGTCGGTCAGCGTCTCCTGAGCTTTTTCGCCGACCATCGGTCGGTCGTCGCGAACGTAACCTGGTACGGCGATCCGACCGATCCGATCCTCTCACAGCTCACAGATCAGGTTTATGAGGCCAAGCTTTCGTTTCACTGGATGACGCGGATTCTTGACGTGCCTGCCGCGCTGGAGGCCCGAGGTTATCCGGTGGATCTGACGACCTCGCTCGAGTTGCGGGTGCTCGATGATGTATTCGCATCGAACGACGGTAACTGGCGGGTCGAGATCAGTGACGGCCGGGCACAGTGCCGGCCGGGCGGAAGTGGCGACATCGAGATCGACGTGCGGGGACTGGCCTCAGTCTACACCGGCTTTCATCGGGCTGCGGGGGTCGAGCGAAACGGTTATGCGAAGGGACCCGCCGAGGCGATGGACCGGCTGAACGCTGCCTTCGGCGGTCCGGCACCTTGGATCGTCGACATGTTCTAGTTCGAACGACGACGCAGCTGTGGCGTGTGATAACGAACGTAAAGAAATAAGAAAGCGGACCCGACTCTCGTCGAATCCGCTTACTCGGAGAGGACAAACGGGCGTCTAGGGAAGGACGACGAGCTTCTTGGTCAGCCCAAGGTCCCGTCCGATGAGGGTCTGGAAGTAGACACCGACCGGAATCCGAGATCCTCGAGCATCATTTCCGTCCCAGGAAATCGAATGGGAGCCGGCCGCCATCATGCCGTTGACCAGCGTGGCGACCCGTCGACCCTGCACGTCTACGATACCAAGTTCGACCTCCTGCGCTTCGGCGAGCTGGAATCGAATCTCACCACCGAGTGAAGCCGAGAATGGACTTGGCGTAGCGCCCATCAAACGAGTCGAGGCGGAGACGGGAACTGGAGTACTTGTGGTCTCCTGAAGCCCGAAGATTTCGACGTCGTCAATGGCAGCCTCGACGATCGATCCATCGCCCTCATCTGCGGCGATGAAGCGGAACTGGATCTGGTCCGTCGTCGTCACGAAGTCGTCGACGATGATGTCGGCCTTCTCCCAGAACGCCCGCGAGGTAGTAAGAGTCTCGACATTGATCCAATCGACGCCCCCGTTGCTGGAGATGTCGATGGTGAAGACATCGTCGACATTGCTGTTACCGTCGTTGACGTACCAGCGCCAGTACCGAATGGTCGGTTCCTCGAGCTCGCTGAGGTCGAGGATCGGGGAGAAGAGGACCTGCGTACCGTCATCGACGTCATTCGATCCGACACCGTCGCCGGGGCTGGCCTGACCGGTGAAGAAACAATCCGTTCCAGGAGCGCTGGTGTGGTCGTCTTCCGTCTGGACCTGTCCACCGCCCGAACCGTTCGGGTTGCCTCTGGTCCACTCGCCAGTGCTTCCGTTTACTTCGGTCGTCCAGCCGCCGTTCGACTCGAAGTCATCGACGAAGAAGGAGGGCGCAAGCACGAACCCGCGAGTGGCAGGTACACCGTTGGCGATCGAAACGGATTCCGTTGCAGAGCCAAATCCGAAAGCAGTCGCGGTGACGTCATAGTCGCCAACCGGGATAAACTCGAAGCTGTATCCGCCGCTGCCGTCGGTCGTCGTTACGTAGGGGGTTCCGGCGACTTCCACGGTCGCCCCGGGAATGGCGCTGGCGGAGTCGTTGTCGAGAACCGTGCCGGTGAGGCCCGCACTCGGAACGCGATCGAGGGCACGATCTCCGCTCACCGTCTCACCCAGCGTGATGTCGACGCCGAAGTTGGCCGGCTCGTATCCAAAGGCCGCTACGTCGACAGTGTAGGCGCCTGGAGCGAGATTGAATTTGTAGAATCCAGCCCCGTTCGATGTCCGCTGAGCTCCGTCGATGGAGATGGTAGCGCCTCCGACAGGGTTTCCGCTCGTTGCGTCGGTCAGGATACCTTCGACGGTTCCGAATTCTGCCAGGAACTCGAGTACGTAGAGGCCCGTCTGCATGTCGCTAACGTAGACATAGCCATTGTCGGCGTAGGGGTAGACTCCCCAGGCACCGTCAAACCCGTTGCCGCTACCCGGGAACGTGTCGTAGTAGCCGACGCGCTCCGGAGACGAAGGCACGCTGATGTCGACGACTTCGAGACCATTGCGGTACCAGGAAACGTAGGCGAGGTCACCCTCGACGCAGACGTTGTGCACGATGGCCGAGGGGCTATCGGGATGATTGTACTCACCGACCTTGAAGATGTTGCTCGGATCAGTTACGTCGACAATCGTAAGGTGCCCCCCACTCGTTTCGTCGGTCGTTACAGCAATCGTGTTGGCTTCGTTCACCCAAACGTTGTGAGTGAACGCGTTGTCCGTAACGATCGAATCGAGGACCGGCATCGAGGTCGGAAGGTTGCTGATATCTGCCGTGGCCAGGACTCCATTGTAGACCGCACCGAGGTAGGCAATGCCATCCTGAGTGAAGAGGTCGTGACAATAGAACTGGTCGAAGTTGTAGATCGGTTGCGGATTCGAGGGGTCCGCGGTCAGATCGTAGATCCAGGTGTAGGGGCTTCCGCTGCTTCCGCCGCAGCAAAAGGCGAGGCCGGCATCTTCATCGATAAAAATGTTGTGAGCCGTGCTGAATTCATTGAACCGTGACCGCACCACTACTGGAGCGGTAGGAACACTCAGGTCTACGACGATGAGACCTTCGCCTGCCTGATCATCCACGATGTAGGCATAGGTGTCGTAGGTCTTCATGTCGCGCCAGATGCTCGACGACCCCGGAATGAACAGAACCTCATTTGGTGCAGCCGGGTTGGTCACATCAATGAAGGCGGTCCCATTGGACGCACCGATAATGGCGAGCTCCGTACCGTTGGGAGCGCTGTAGCCCCAAACGTCCGAATAGCCGGGATGCGTGTCAACATTGGCGATGAGGTTGACGTTCTCACTCTGCGCAGCCGCATTGCTGGCAAAAACAAGAGTGAGCGTCAGTATCATTAGAACAAACAATGGTCGGCGAGTCCTCATTCGAGGTAATCCTCCCTCAAGAGGTGAGTGGTTAGCCCCCAGCAAGTCCATTGGGGCGTTTAGTACGAATTGCGGAGATTCGTTGGTTCGCCGTGCACTTCGGCGAACTCCAAGTCTAGAGCACACTTCCCCGGACTCTTAGCTAATTCCCAAACAAATTCCGGTATTGCGGGAGTTTGGATATGGGGTGGCTATCTGACGAGCTGTTTCTCTGCGATTTGAACCGGAACGATGGATCGGGTAAGAGTTGTTTATCAGATGGGCGAATTCCCACCCTATCGAGTCCTCGAGGGGGTGGGCTGGAGTGTTGGAGCGGAAGACATTACGCTGTTGTGTCTCGCTTCTGGATCTCTATCATCAAGTCCGACGACGTTCGAACCGATTGTCGAACAGGAACTTGGGGCCTTCGGAGTACCAGCCGCGTTGTGGGAGAACGGTTTGCGCATCGTCTACTTTGTCCAGTACTTCAATCTTCCAAACGAGCCGGGCGGTTCACGAGCCTACCAGTTTGCTCGCGCATGGGTCGAAAAGGGGCACGAGGTGCTTCTCGTCACCGGAATGGTCAACCACAAGACCCTGCAGGTTCCAGAGAAGTACCGCGGAAAACTGAGCTATATGGAGGAGATCGAAGGCATTCGCGTCCTCCGGGTCTGGTCGTTTGCCGGAATTCGGGGCTCGTTCCGGAAGCGGTTTCTCAATTTTGCCAGTTACGCGATCAGTGCGAGCATCGCCTCGGCTTTTCGGGGCGGCAAAGCTGACATCGTCTATGCCTCATCGACTCCGCTCACGGTCGGGATCCCCGGCCGTTTCACCGCGGCCCTCCGCCGGGTGCCCTGGATCTTCGAGGTTCGAGATCTCTGGCCGGATTCCGCGATCATCGCGGGTGTGCTCTCGGAGAAGTCCTGGTCGACCCGCCTCGCGTCCTGGCTTTCGAAGGGCTTCTACCGGAGCGCTGCTCGGGTCGTCGGAGTAACTCGCGGAATGGTCGATGGTGTCCGGGACCATGGGATTCCCGACGAGAAACTGCTTTGGGTGCCCAACGGGGTAGACGACTGGATGACGAAGATCGAGGGGCCGCCACCCGAGCCGGCAGACTTTCAGATCGTCTACGTTGGTGCCCACGGAACCTGGAACGGACTGGGCCAGATTCTGGATGCGGCGGCTCTCCTTCGCGATGAACCCGTCTCGTTTCAATTCGTCGGAGACGGAGATCAGCGCGACGCACTGATCGAGCGAGCCAAACAGGAAGGACTCGAGAACATAGATTTCTGTCCGGCCATTCCGAAGAAAGACGCGTTCGCAAAGATCCGGGAAGCGACCGTCTCGGTTGTCGTGACCTGGGATCACGCTTTTCAGAAAATGATCCTGCCCAACAAGATTTTCGATTATCTCGCGGCGGGGCGCCCGGTTCTCGTCGCGGCGGAAGGTGAGATGGCCGACCTCGTTCGCGAGGCAGGGTGCGGCATGGTCACCCGGCCGGACCAACCCGAGGAACTGGCCGAGTCAATCCGCGCGATGCGCGCTCTCTCTCCCGAAGCGCGAGCGGAATTGGGACGAAAGGGTCGCGAGTTCATTTTGAAGGAATACTGTCGGGAAGATCTTGCCCACCGGCTGCTCGAGACCTTCGAGGAGCTGACGAAGTAGCCAGCGATTCGCCCGCCGAATCCGGTCCGGAATCCCGTCGCGACCCTGCAGGTGTTACAGTCCCGCTGGACATGGGCCGTTATAGAAAGAACATATGACATCCGAATCGAAAATCACCCTTCCCTGGGGTGCATGGCTGACCGAGGAGCAAAAGACCTTCTCGGTTTCAGGAAACTGGACCGTTGAGGTCGCGGCCATCGCCGGCAGCGACGCGCCGGAGATCGCTTCACCGAGCGGCTCGGCCTTCGGCGCGTCCGATTTGACAGCAGCGCTCGCTGCTCCCATCCAGGCACCGGGCCTTCAGACTCTGGCCCAGGGAAAAAAGACCGTCGCGATCGCCGTCGAAGACATCACGCGCCCGGGTCAAGCCGGACCCGTTCTGGAAGCGATGCTGGAATCACTCACTGCGGCGGGAATCGAGCCGACCAGCGTCCGCGTGATTTTCGCACTTGGCGGACACGGGCCGATGCGCCAACACGAGATGACGCTCAAGGTCGGACCCAAAATCATGGAGCAGTGCGATGTCTCCAATCATCATCCTTATGAGAACCTCGTGGACCTCGGTACCTCGAAGAGTGGGATTCCCATTCATATCAACCGTAACTTCCACGAAGCCGATCTGAAGCTGGCCGTGGGATCGGTGGTTCCGCATCCTTATGCGGGTTTCGGAGGAGGCGGCAAGATCGTTCTGCCTGGTGTTGCTGGGATCGAAACTCTCTACACGAACCATCGCCCCGCCGTGACAGGGCTTTCCGGTGCCGGACTTGGTGTTGTGGACGGCAATACTGCCCGTGCCGAGATGGAAGAGATCGCGCTCGCGGCTGGGCTGGCCGCGGTTGTCAATATCGTTCCTGGGGCCAACCGCGAGCCGCTCGGGTATTTTTATGGACATCCGGTTGCGGCTCATCGCGAAGCAGTCAAGTTGGCTCGTGAGGTCTTCCGAACCGATGTCACCCCGGGAGCAGACGTTGCCATCCTCAATGCCTATCCAAAAGATGGCGAAGTCCTGCAGGTTGGCAACGCGTTCAATGCGTATCGCGCCTGCGATCCGCCCCTGGTACGCGATGGCGGTACCATCGTGATCAGCGCCGCCTGTCCGTTCGGTCGCGGTTACCATAGTTTGCATGGACCGGGCGGCCGACTCTATCGCGACCCGGTCAAAAGAGATTACCTGGGCGAACGGGAGCTGATCGTGTTCGCACCGGATCTTTCGACGCACGACGTCCGCAAGTCGTTCTGGCCGGGATATCCGCACGCAAAAACCTGGGATGAAGTGCAGAATCTCATCAATGCGCGACACCCAGAGGGTGGCCGGATGATCGTCGTTCCGACAGCGCCGTTGGCGATACCGCAAACCCAGGCTGCGGTGGAAGGTGTAAGAAGTTGATCCCGTATTCGATGGATAGCGTGCCAAGCCCGAAAAGAAGCCTCTATGTCAGGGTAGGAAAGCGCGCGTTTGATCTCTTCATCGCGGCGGGAGTGTTGATTTTCTTCGGCCCTCTCATGGTTCTCATCGCATTCCTCGTCAAGCTGGGAGATGGCGGTCCCATCCTCTATCGCCAGGAGCGGGTAGGGCGAAACGGAGAACTATTTCCTCTGACGAAGTTTCGATCCATGTGCCTGAATGCGGAACATCAGGGGGCGGGGATTCTTGTCGAGAAGAACGACAATCGGATCACGACGATCGGAAAGATCATCCGCAAGCTCAGCCTCGACGAACTTACTCAGATCTTTGATGTCATTCGCGGAGACATGAGTGTGGTGGGACCTCGGCCCGGCCTGCTTTATCAGGCCGAACTCTACGACGAGGAGCAGCGTCGACGTCTGACCGTCAATCCGGGTATCACGGGCTGGGCCCAGGTACGTGGTCGCAACTCGATCGCGTGGCCGGAGCGCATTCGTCTCGATATCGAGTACATCGAAGCGTTGGGCTTCTTCAAGGACATTCAGATCATCATGATGACCCTCCCCTCCGTCATCTTTGGCTCGAACCAGATTGCCGGTGCTGATTACTGGAAGAACCGACGCGCGGAATTGGAGCGAGAGGGGAAGATAGACTCCGCTTCGTAGGGTCTTAAGGCTTGCGCCTGAAGAACCCAGCGGCAGTTTTCTCAGAGCTTCACACCGATCTCTTCGAGTCCGGTCGACATCAGCGGAGCCCAGCCTCGATTGGCGAGTGGGCTTGCCGGACTGGGGTGCGGAACGCCGCCGATAACGACGTCGAGATCCCCGACCACCTCCCGAATCTTCTTTTCAGCGAACTTGCCGATTCCAATAACAAATTCTGGTTCGAGGTACTCAACAGTTCGCCGCAGTGCGCGATCGCAAGCTGTATTCATGGGAGCCCGCTCGGTCTTGGGAAGCTTTTCCGGGATGCGGTTACGCCCGCTCTCTTCCATGAAGACCAAGGGTGAGTAGTTGGCGATGAAGAAACGTTCAAAAAACGCCTCGGCAGTGCCGAAAGTGGTTTTGGCCCAGCCCCACAACCGTTGCCCGCTGATCTCGGTCCGTACGCAGTCGAACCCGAGGACGGGACGTTTGGGGTGTTCAAGCGCCGGTCTTCCGATGTCCGCCTCGATACCCAGCCAATTCCGGACATGACTGATTTCACCGAAGGGAATGCCGCATTGGGCCATGCCAAAGGGCCCGGGGTTCATACCCAGAAGCAGAACTTCGCGGCGCCGTAGCCCGTACATATTGCAATACAGATCCCAGGCGGGGCGAGCGTAGACCAGAGGATTGTAGACATGCGTAACCGGTGGGCCGAAGGTCAGCCCGGTGAGATCGGCGACGAGATCGTCCGTGATTTGAGAGAGCATCTATCCTGACCTCTGTCCTTCGTCATACGGTGCGGCTCTGTTTTTGGGGGGACACCTGCCCGTAGGCCGAAGCACGGGTTTACGGACTCTTCCAACGATGACGAGGGCGATCTTGCCGACTTCAGCAAATCAGCGCAACTGTTCTGAACTTGGGAAGCCGTCGTGGGTTCTTTCACCGCCCATTCTTGATGAGCATCTCCTTGGCGGCGCGGCGCAAGCGATCGTCATCGGAAGTAGCGAGGCTGATACTCACAAGCGAATCCAATCCCGATCGTTTTGATTCTGGGGGCCAATCGCCGACGACAACCCCGAGCGCGAGGACGGCTCCGACACGCAACTCGATCGCATTGGACTCGTCGTACACGGTCTCCGAAAAGAGCGGCCAGAACTCCTCCGGTTTCGAACCGTGTAGCCGAATTGTGGCGAGGATCCAGGGTACGACATACGGGACTGTGGGATGGCGAACGGCGCGCTGGAGAACTACCCGTCCTCCAGAGGTGTCGTAGAGCATGTCCGCGGCCATTTGTTGGATCGTTCCTGACCAGGAGCGCGATTCGATTCGAACGGTTTCGGACTCTGGGCCGAAAAGAAGAGCGCGGAGGGTGGCGCAAAGCGAGGGAGGTGACGGGGTGGCTCCCTGGAGGAAGATGAGTGCGAGGACACGTAATCTATCGTCCTCCGAATGATCCAGGGTGATCCGCCTGATCACGATCTCTGTACGCGGGGTGAGTCCCAGCTGAATGAGTGCCAGAATGGCGATGCCTCGGGCAGGCGTTTTCTCGTTGCGGTCGTTGGCTAAATCAATGGCTCTTTCCAGCCGGGCATTCCGCCGCCATCGCTCTACTACCGCTCGGACGTGAGCTGACGTCTCTGCGTAGAGAAGGGCTGGTGACAGCCCCATCTTCTCGAGAACGCTCGAAGACACCGTGCTGGCGCGCCCTCCTCGATCCCGTTCGGATTCGGCCAGTCCGACTGCCGAGTCGACTTGCTGTAGTCGCGTAGTTGGCCGTCGTTTAGAGACCCAGTGGTCGAACCAGGGCAATCGAATTGTGGAAAGCGGGACGTTCATTTCTGCGCCTCGAGGGATGCCGGGTAAATCACCTTCACGGATCTCGCTATCTGGCGGGGCCGGAGAGCCGGCTGATCTGGCGATCGTTCTGGTCCTGAAACGCGTGTAGCCGCCGGATCGCACACGCACATTGAGAAAGCTTGTGCGAATTGGAGATGTGATCCGTCAAGGGAGCAGAGGGGCCCGAAATCCTGTCAAAGTAAACGAGGAGACGATCATGACCATGTTCTTGGAGCTTGAAGGGATCGACGGTGAGTCGTCAGACAAGCGTCATCTCAAAGAGATCGACGTCGAGTCGTTTTCATGGGGGGCGAGTGGGGGGCGTCTGGGCTTTGCCGAAGGAGGAGTGAAAATCAGTGCGCCGGCCGAAGTGAGGGATATCGAATTTCTCAAGGCTGTCGACCGATCGTCACCGACGCTCTACATGTTCTTGTTCAAGTCGACGACAATTCGAACCGCTGTGCTCACGATCCGGAAGCCTGGAAAAGTCCCGATTCCGTTTCTGATCCTTCGCTTCAAGAATCTGCGAATCGCCGATCTCTCAACGACAGGAGGCTCGGCGAGTGGGGACGTTCCCGTCGAGCGTTTGAAGCTAGGTTTCGAATCCGTACAAATCGAGTACACGCCGCAGAAGCCAGACGGTACACCGGACGGAGGCGCCGTCACGGCATCCTGGAACGTCGCGGAGAATCAGCCGTCGTTCTAGGGAAGTAGATTCACTGGAGAACACTTCCACTTGAAACCTCGGGATGGGCCGAGCAAAACGGAGCGTGCCGTTCGTCACTCCACCACGATCTTCGTCCTGGCCAGGACGCCCGCGTCTTTTGCCGTGATGTAGCGAATCTCGTAGGTTCCGGGTTCGGTCGGCAGCCCGAGCTGAACCGGGCTTCCTTTCTTCGTGTACGTGTAGGTCTTGTACGCTTTGTTCTTCGAGTCGACGATTGCCGTCGAGATGTAATCACTCCCGGACCGCCCGGGGAATGATCGTACAACCGTATCGGGGCCAAGATTTCCGAAGCGCTGGCCGTGCCTTACGGCGTGCGGATCACCATCAACCGTATCTCCGTCATGTCTTCGATCGCGAACCGGATTCCCTCACGCCCGAGACCCGAGTCTTTCACTCCGCCATAAGGCATATTGTCGACTCGGTAGCTTGGAACATCACCGATGACGACTCCACCGACATGAAGCTCGTCCCACGCCTTGTGCGCCTTGTAGAGGTCGCGTGTGAAGATACCTGCCTGTAAACCAAAGACGCTGTCGTTGATGCGGCCGAGTGCGTCGTCAAAGTTGCTGTAACTGGAAAGAACTGCAACCGGACCGAAGGCCTCTTCGATTACGACTTTCTCGCCGGCCGGTACGTTTTCCAGGAGGGTTGCATCGAGCATTGCTCCCTCTCGCTCCCCTCCCAGGAGTAGCGAAGCGCCGCTTTGAACTGCGGAACGAATCCAATCGTGGAGGCGAGTCGCTTCTTTCTCGCTGATCATGGGGCCGATAAACGTCCCGCGCTCTTTAGGGTCGCCCTTCTTCAGTTTCTTCGAGGCGCTCACCAACTTATCCTTGAACGTCCCGTAGATCGATTCGTGAACGAGAATTCGTTGGACTCCAATGCAACTTTGGCCAGATTGATAGAATGCCCCGAAGACAATTCGATCTACGGCATCGTCGAGGTCACCCCAGTCCTCATCCACTACGACCGCGGCGTTTCCACCCAACTCCAGGACAACCGGCTTCTTTCCGGCCTCGGCCTTCAGTTTCCAGCCGACTCCTGGAGAGCCGGTGAAAGAGAGCAGCTTGAGGCGTTCGTCCGTCGTGAAAAGGGCTGCGCCATCTCTTCGACAGGGGAGAACGGAGAAGGCGCCTTCTGGCAGATCGGTTTCCGCGAGAACTTCGCCAATGATGAGCGCCCCGATCGGAGTGAGGCTTGCAGGTTTCATCACAAATGGACACCCGCAAGCGAGTGCGGGTGCGACCTTGTGAGCGGCCAGATTGAGAGGGAAGTTGAAGGGTGAGATAAACGAGCAGGGCCCAATCGGCACTCGTTTCCACATCGAGGTGTAGTTCGCCGCCCGCTCGGCAATATCGAGCGGTTGGACCTCCCCGTAGATGCGGACTGACTCCTCCGCGGCAATGCGAAAGGTGTCGATGAGTCGGCCGACCTCGCCCTCCGAGTCCTTGATCGGTTTGCCTGCCTCGATACAGAGGCTCATGGCAAGCTCGTCGAATCGTTCAGTAAACCTCTTTACGCAATGATTCAAGACCGCCTGGCGCTCGTAGGCTCTCAGCTTGCGCATCGGTTCGGCCGCTTTCGCGGCAGCGGCAATCGCGCGATCGATAGCGCTCGGGTCCGCCATCGCTACGCGGGTAGCGACGTGGCCGGTGTACTTGTCCAGCACTTCCAGATCGTGGTTTGGTGCCTCTTCCTTGTTGGCAAGGTAGTAAGGGTAGGTGTCCTTGAGTTGGAAGTTCGACATGGATCCTCCGGGCTAGATTGGGAGAGAGACCTCTCCCAGCCGTCGCGTAAGTTTCTTGTTCTCCGCGTAGTCGATCGGGATAACGACCAGGCTTGGTCCGTCGGCGTTAAAGGCCTCTTCGAGAGTGGATCGAAGATCTCGACTGTTCGTACAGCGGTACCCATTCCAACCGAATGACTCAGCCAGCATGACGAAATCGGGATTCCCGAAGGCCAGGTCTGTGTGACGCCCGAAGGTGTTTTCCTGTTTCCAGGCAATGAGTCCGTATTCGTGGTCTTCCCAGATCAGGACCGTGATGTTGGTCTGATAACGGTGCGCGGTTTCCAACTCCTGGACGTTCATGAGGAAACCAGCGTCGCCGCAGATTGCCAGGACACGCCGTTTCGGATCAATCATTTGAGCGGCAATGGCCCCGGGAAGGGCGAAGCCCATCGAGCAGAACCCATTTGGGATCAGACAGGTGTTGGGTTCGTGACACTGGTAGTAGCGCGCGATCCACATCTTGTGCGCACCGACATCGCTGAGAAGGAGATCGTTTGGGCCAAGGACTTGTCGGGCGTCCCAGATTGCTTTCTGCGGACGAATCTTGCCTTCCGTGTCATCGTTCCTGTGCTCCTCGAAGTCTACGGTCAGTGCTTTTCGAGCGGCGTGGGAGTGGGCATGATCGTAGTCGAGTTGGGCAGGTCCCAGAGCATCGATACGTTCATTCAGCATCCAGAGAGTGTGAGCGAGATCACCGACGACTTCGACCTCGATCCGATAGTTCTCATCAATTTCGGACGGAATGAAATCGCAGTGGATGATGCGTTTGTCTGCGCCTGGGTTCCAGAGCCGCGGATGATACTCGACCATGTCGTAGCCAAGACTGATGATGACATCGGCCTTTTCGATCGCGATCGCCGGGTAGTCCCGCGAGCCGAGCCCGACCGTGTACACGCAGGCCTCCGAGTTCATGTCGACGCAACCCTTCGCCATAAACGTCGAGATGACACCAATGCCGGTTTTCTCGACGAGCGCCCGGAGCTGTTTGCTCGCCCGTCGTCTAATGCAACCGTTCCCGGCCAGGATGATGGGTCGCTTAGCGCTCCTAATTGCCTCCCAGGCCCGATCGACGATCTTGTCATCGGGAACAGGACGGCGAAAGCGACGAGGTTCGATTGGAACCGTCTTTGCGTCCATCGCCGCAATATCTTCGGGTAGCTCGATGTGGCAGGCCCCGGGCTTTTCGGTTCGGGCAACACGGACCGCCTTGCGAACGATCTCCGGGATGTTGTCGGGGTGGAGAATGGACTGGGCCCATTTCGTGACGGGCCGAAACATTGCGACAACGTCCATGACCTGATGGGACTCTTTGTGGAGCCGTTCGGAGTCGCCCTGCCCAGTCAGGACGAGCATCGGCGAACGATCCATGTTGCCGTCGGCCACTCCAGTGATCAGGTTAGTTGCGCCCGGGCCGAGGGTTCCCAGGCAGCCGGCGGGATTTCCAGTCAGACGACCATAGACCTCGGCCATGAAGGCGGCACCTTGCTCGTGGCGAGTGAGAATGAATCGGATCTTGTCGCTGTCCTCGAGCGACATCATAAAATCGGCGTTCTCCTCACCGGGGACACCGAAGATGTATTCGATGCCCTCCGCTTCGAGACAGCGTACGAAGAGGTCGGATGCTTTCATGGAATCAGGCGCTCCTTCCAGGTCTTTCAGCGTATCGTGACGCTGAACTTAACCCATCAGGAAGGGGCACGCCTCTCTAGATTGCCGCGGCCAGCTCCTCTAACCGACAACTCGCACGAAGCGTTCCAAAGAAGCAGTCCAGCCCATCTTGTGGTGTTCGCACGTCTCCTCGGTCGGAAATCCCTCATGGACCAAGGTCAGCGTGGTCTTCTCGCGATCCGCTTTGAGGCGGAAGGTGACGAGGCTTTCCATGGCAGGCTGATTCTCCCACGACCAGGTGTAGGCGAGTCGCTCATGCGGAGTGATTTCCTTGAACTCGCCATAGGCGATGTGGGTCTCACCTGTTGGAGTAGTGAATTCGACCCGGTACTTTCCGCCGACCTGACAGTTCCATTCGTGCACGACAATTTCCATTTCGTCGCTTGGGCCGTACCAATTTCCGATGTGCTCGGCCTTGGTCAGGACGTCGAAGACATGATCGATGGAGGCATTGAGTGTGCGCTCGATATCGAGTTTGATTCCAGTCTTGTTCGTCATTTCCTATCTCCTGTTATCCTTTGTTTCTCGAAGTAATCGGCCAGTCGGTCGAGGCTCGCTTTCCAGAACTTCCGGTGGCGCTCGATCCACTCTTCCGCTTCCTGCATTGGTTTCTGGTTGAGGGTGCAGTGGTGAACGCGTCCATCCCGTCGTCGCTCGATCAACCCGGCTCGTTCGAGCACTTTCACATGTTTGGTCACGGCTGGTTTGCTGATATCGAAGGGCTGTCCCAACTCACCAACTGTAGCGGGGCCCCGGCTGAGACGGGCCAACATTCCCCGACGAGTAGTGTCGGCAAGGGCCATGAAAACCGTGTCCAATGCTCGATCAGGATAGTTTACCATAGGGTGTACTATAGGGGGGAACGACGGGGAAAGCACGGAAAAACTCGAAAACTCAAAGCGGAACGGTCTCAGGCGGCGGCGAAACCTTGGGCGAGGTCGTCAGGATTGCCAGAGTCGATGAGGGGAGTGCTGTCGCCAGCTCCGGTGATCGATCCACTGCGGGGAAGTGCGAACCAGAATGTGCTTCCCGAACCTTCTTCCGTGTCGACTCCGATTTCGCCTTGCATCATTTCTACGAGGCGATGCGCCATGGCGAGTCCGAGTCCTGTTCCTCCGAACTTACGGGTGGTAGAGCCGTCGACCTGCCGAAACGAGTCGAAGATTCGCGAGACTTGCTCCCGAGGAATGCCGACTCCGGTGTCACGGACGGCGAAGATGATCTGTTCGTCCTTCCCTCCAACATGCAGGTCGATGGACCCTTTCTCCGTAAACTTGAAGGCGTTGCTGAGCAGGAGAGTCAAGACGTGGGTTATTCGGTTGGGGTCGCCGAGAAACGTCGCCGGACTCTCTGGGCCGACGGATTCCTCGAGCGTGAGACCGCTTTGCGTTGCCTGCGGCCGAAATCCCTTCAGAACACCCGAGACCAGATCGTACGGAGAGATCTCGATCGATTGAACCTCCGCAGTTCCGGCCTGGATGCGGGCATACTCCATCAGCTCGGTGATTTGCGTCAGGAGGATGTTGGCCGAAGCCCCGATCGCCTCGACGAATCGGGCCTGTCTCACGTCCAGATCCGAGTCGGCGAGAAGACCGGACATTCCGATGACAGCATTGAGAGGTGTCCGCAACTCGTGACCAACATTGGCAAGGAACTCATTCTGGAGTCGCGCACTCTCCAGCGCTTTGTCGCGGGCAGATTCGAGGAGTCGAGCTGTTTTCATCTGCTGCGTGACGTCACTCTGGACCACGACCCAATTCGAGATACGGCCCTTCCCATCCCGGATCGGTTGGAGATCGAGCTCAGTCCAAAAAGCTTCACCAGACTTTCGATTGCTCTGCACGTGCAGGGTTGTCGCGCCCCCCTTCTCGATGGCATCGCTGATGGTGGCGAAGCCTTCCGGATGCTCCGAGCTACGAAGCTTGTCCTCGAGTTGCTCGCCTTCCGCTTCGTGCTGGGACCAGCCAGACAGACGGGTGAAGCCTTCGTTCGTCCACTCGATCTGGCCATTCGGGCTGGTGATGAGGACACCGTTGTCGGTTCGGGTCGCGACCATGGCAAGTTTCTCTGTCTCGATCTCCCGCAGTCTCATGTCCCGGTGGAGCGCTATGACGAGGAGCATCGAACCGAAGAAGCAGAGGAGGAGACCGCCCACGTGGCCGGTCAGGCGGTGCTTTGCTCCGATCAGTTTCGAATCGATCGGTGCGTCGACTTCAAGAATTCCCACGATCCGTCCCGCCCGGTCACGAATTGGGGCGAATGCGGACAACCACTTTCCGCGGACCGTCTCATAGGGAGGGGTCGAGCTGATTTTCCCCAGAAACAGTGAGCGAGCCATTTCAGGACGATACTCGTAGGTGTGATGCCAGTAAGGTTCCTCCGCGCTGGTCAACACGAATTCGAGAGCGGCCGGGATGACGGTATCGGGATTGGCGCGCACTTCGTCGACGAATTCGTCGCGGAGACGGAGGGTGTAGATCGGCGATTTGATTTTTGCGTTCTGTTGCGTTTGAACGAGAATTTCTCGCGCCTCTTGCAGACCTTCTGGAGCCTGATTCCAATGGGTCAGGGCGTCGCGACTGGGAAAGGCCTGGTTCCACGATTCGTGCAGGTTGCCGTCGAGACTGAGAGCGAGCGCTGCTGCGACACCTTCCAGACGTGTGGTTTCACTGACCTCGAAGTCTTGGGCGGTTCGGCGCCACAAATCGAACCCGATGACCAGAGTGATTCCGGCCAGAGTGAGCGCGACCAGGCCCACCACTCGCCGTCCCATAGTCCCCGGAAGCCAGCGATCGGGCAGGGAAGGAGCAGATGAGGAGCCCGTGATTGGTCGTCGCACTCGGTTTCTGTGTCCTTATGGTCGGGGCACAAGACGGCAGAGGACCGAAAGTGAGCCCTAGTGGAGTAACTCCATCTCTGGGAATGGTTTCGACCGTTTCGGACAGGATCTTGAGGGCCATCCCCCGCCCCGAAAAGCCCGAACCCGTTCACCTACCTTCTATAGAAGGCCTTGATGGCTCCCCAGCTCGGGTCGGCGGCGGCCGAATCGGGATCCGCGACCCGTAGAGTGACTGAAACCCAGTCCTCGTCGTGATCGGCGTCCCGAAGGTGAAAAATTCCGAAGTATGCGGCCCTCCACGTGTAGAGGCCAGGAATCGAAGGGGCTCGACCCGTGAGGTAGAGCGGGAAGGCGACGGAGTCGGCATCGGCCTGGCCTCGGGCGTCATCTCCGGATTCGGATGGGCCGGTCAGTCGGTCGATCTCGTTGCCGTTCTCATCGTAGAGCAGAGCGCGGATCCAACCCGGCTGGGTGCCACCTTCGAACGAGATCTCGACCTGCTCGCCCGGCCAGTACTGGTGTCGCAACGGGGTTGCTTTGATTTCGCCGCGGTGATTGTGACAACCCGCGCAGGTAGGGCTGTCGTCCATGTGACAGCTCGAGCAGTGTCGATCCCAGAGTTCGGGGAGACCGAGTGCGACCGTCGCGATCGTGCTGTAGACAATCGTGAGCGTGACGACAAGCAGCGCCAGAATAGAGCGGTTCTCAGAATTAGACACGGAGACATGATACCATCGACTGGGAGCGATCGATGAAGAACTCGAAGCGGCTGGAATCGAGGAGTCTCATCGGCGGCAAGTTTGGAGTGATGAAGTTGTTGCGTACCTCGAAGGGCTCCTCTTTTTGATTTTGAAATCGTGGTCAGCCCTCTTCCTTTTTGCCCTGATCGGCTCCCTGGCGCTTGCCTCCTGCAATCGACCGGTCACCTGGAATGAGAAATCAGACCTTCCCTCCGACCACGTCGTCTCTCTGGATGGTGTCTCCCACAAGAGGGGATACGACGATCCCTACGAAACAGGGAATTGGTGTGCCGATGCACGCTGTCATCATGCCAACCTCCGGGGCGGGTTTGCACTTGCCGAGATCGATGACGTCGACGGGCTCGAACCTGCGGCGACGCCCTCCTGCTATCAGTGTCACGGAAAAATCTGGCGGGATCGTTGGCCGGAATTCGTCGAGGTGCTCCAGCCGTCCGCAAGTGTCGTCTGGCCGACGGGCGCTTCCCGCCTCATCGAGTGGTGGGGTCCACCGGCTGAGTCGTATTCGGTCGGCCTCTTCAAAGGGGAAGAGGAGGTGGCTGTCCTCGCGGCGATGGAACCCCGAGACGGCGTTTTTCGGGTCGACGCTGTCGAAACCGGTTGGGGGAGTGGAAACAACTTCCGGATTCAGGTCGAAGACAACGAAGGTAACGTCGGTCTCAGTCCACCATTTTCGATTTGCTCGCCGGACAAGATACCGACT
>Ga0315338_1001501_pt1 | contig 28881 bp, 25 predicted proteins | sample ASW8metaG_FD_204518 | JGI IMG/M metagenome (GOLD analysis project Ga0315338, IMG submission 204518) | Ammonia-oxidizing marine archaeal communities from Monterey Bay, California, United States - ASW #8 | ecosystem: Environmental > Aquatic > Marine > Coastal | place: USA: California | collected... | reverse complement strand
AGGATCACCATCACAGAGTCCCCGATGAGCGCCGATCAGTGGCAGTCCGGCCTGAGCCTGGCGGCCTACGTTGACACGATGAGCGATACCTACTCGGCGTTCATGCGCGAGCGGCTGAGTAGCGTGGCGGTCTCGGACGCCGATCGCGCCGAGCTGGCGCGAGCCGAGCGGCCGGTGCGCGTCGCCGTGCTGACTGAAGACGACTGTGGCGACTCCGTCCTCAGCCTGCCGATCCTGGTCTCGTTCGTGGAGAGCGCGCCGGGCGTGGAGATGCGCATCTTCATGCGCAGCCAGTCGCCTGAATTGAACCAGCACTACATCGATCGGGGGATCACGAGCATTCCCGCGGTGTCGTTCATGGACGCCGACCTCGATGAGTTCGGGGTGTGGGTGGAACGATCGCAGGCGGCGAATGCGCAGCTCGGGCGGTTGCGCGAGGCGCACGCGGCGAAGCACGCGTCGCTGCCGGACGAGGAGATCAAGGCCGCCTGGAAGCGCGCCGCGGTCGACCGCCAGCAGGAGATGGCGCAGTGGTACGCGGACGGCGGTCAGCAGGCCACGGTCGACGAGTTCAAGGCGATCCTGGCGAGCGCAGCCGTCGACCAGGCAGGCGGCTAGCGACGAAGTCCGATCTGATCGAGGCGATTCGCGACGGGGTGATCGGGTCGGAAGACGCCGTGCCGGGGCCGTTCGGGCCGCGGCGGGTGACGTACGCCGACTACACGGCCTCGGGCCGGTCGCTCAGCTTCATCGAGGATTACATCCGCGACGTCGTGCTGCCGCTATACGGCAACACGCACACCGAGTCTTCGGGCACGGGACAGCAGACCACTCGCTTTCGCGAGGATGCGCGCGAGATCGTGCGGCGTTCGGTGCACGCGTCCGACGACCACGTCGTCTTGTTCTGCGGATCGGGCGCGACCGGCGCGATCGACCGGCTGATCTCGGTGCTGGGGATCAGGATTCCGAGCACCCTCGAGGACCGGTACCGGCTCAGCGATGCGATTCCTCAGGACGCGCGTCCGATCGTGTTCGTCGGTCCGTTCGAGCATCACTCGAACGAGCTGCCGTGGCGCGAGTCGATCGCCGACGTGGTGACGATCAGCGAGGACGCGGACGGCCACATCGACCTGGCGGAGCTGGAGCGCGAGCTCGATCGGTATGCGGACCGCCCGCTGAAGATCGGGAGCTTCTCGGCAGCCTCGAACGTGACGGGGATTCTGAGCGACACGATCGCCGTGGCGACGCTCCTCCACCGGCACGGCGCGCTGTCGCTCTGGGATTTCGCGGCGGCGGCGCCGTACGTCGATATCGACATGCAGGCCGCCGGCGATGCGCTGGGCTACCTGGACGGGGTCTTCATCTCGCCGCACAAGCTGATCGGTGGGCCGGGGACACCCGGCGTACTCGTCGCGCGGCGGGCGCTGTTTGAGAATCGCGTGCCCTCCGTGCCGGGCGGCGGGACCGTGATGTACGTGAACCCGACCGAGCACCGCTACCTCGAGGGCATCGAGCATCGCGAGGAGGGCGGGACGCCGGCGATCGTGGAGTCGATCCGCGCCGGGCTGGTGTTCCAGCTCAAAGAGGCGGTGGGCGTCGAGCGGATCCGCGACCTCGAGGAGTCGTTCATCGAGCGGGCGATCGCGTCGTGGGAGGCGAACCCGAACATCGAGATCCTCGGGAACCGCGAGGCGGAGCGGCTGTCGATCGTGTCGTTCGTGGTGAAGCACGGCGACCGCTACCTGCACCACAACTTCGTCGTGGCGCTGCTGAACGATCTGTTTGGCATTCAGTCGCGCGGTGGCTGTTCGTGCGCCGGGCCCTACGGGCACCGACTGCTGGGGATCGACATCGAGCGGTCGCGCGAGTTCGAGCGCGAGATCTCGCGTGGCTGCGAGGGCATCAAGCCGGGTTGGATTCGCCTGAGCTTCAACTACTTCATCAGCGAGGCGGTCTTCCAGTACATCCTCGATGCGGTGAACCTGATCGCGAACGAGGGCTGGCGGTTGTTGCCCTCGTACCGACTCGACGTGGACCGCGGCGAGTGGGAGCACCGGGACGGGCGCGGCGAACCGCCGCTCAGTCTCGAGGACATCGACTACACCGACGGCACGATGCGCTACGAGCATCGCCCGCAACGCGATGCCGACGCGGTGCTTTCCGGCTACCTCGAGGAGGCGCGTCGACTGCTGGCGGAGGCGCCGCTGGCGCCACCGCCGGGCGATGAGCTTGAGGTGACTGCGGACTTCGAGCAGCTCCGCTGGTTCCCGCTCCCGCACGAGGTGGGGGCGGGGTCGATCAGCTAGACGCCGTCCCGCTATCCCCACGCCGGTGACTCGGCGTTCCACGACATCCTCACGTCGCCGGCCTCTGCGCCTCTCGGAATGAACTGCGGACAGTCGACGAAAAGGTCCTCTGAGAGCGGTCGTGCTGCATAGGGGTTATGGAATACCGCGAGGTGATACTCCATCCCGGTGCCTGGATCTCGACGGACGTAGATTGCCGCGGCGCTCACTCGCGTGTGTATAGGTTCTCCGTCCTTCAATGAAGTGAAGGCTCCGTTGTGTTTGGTTGACTCGTCGAGGAACCTCGGCTCGTCGCCAGAATCGTCGAAGTTCCACTGCAAGGTCCCGTACAAAGCAGAAATCACGCTGTGTCTGCTAAGCGGGAACTCTCGCTGGCCGAAGAGGGCGATGACGTATGGATGATCCATCGGGCCGTACCGCGATGCTTTCCGCTTGAAAGCGTCGAGAAGGGGCTGCACGTTGTCGGTACTCTTCGCGATCTCGCCAAACTGCCAGGTCGTGGCTACGGCACCTTGCTCAAGGTCGTCTGCCTTAACTTCAGCGATCAGCGAACAGCCGGCCTGGGTGTAGACTGCCGCCCGGCGCATCCGTCCGGCCCTGGTGCCATCCAAGAATTCGCGGATCGCACGAGTTGCCCTCCGGATCGAGAAATCGCCCGGGAGGTCTCCCTCGACGATCAGGTGGATCCACTCGGTACCCTCGATCTCGTCCAGCGCCTGTTGGAGCAGCTCCATCGTTTGCTTCCGCTGGACGTCGTCCGCGTCAACCGACGCGCGGGCTTCGACGACGAATTCCGCCGAGGGGTCATCGGCCCGGACGAAGTAGTCAGGCCGCTTCCCGTTGCCTAGATCAGGGTGGCGATCGAAAGTCCAACCCTGCTGGCGGAAGAACCTGCCCAAGAAGAGCTCGAGCTCAGCTCCGAAAAACGCGTCGTCCCGGCCATGCAAGGCGCGCTCTAGTTCGGCCCGTTCCGCATCGGGTTGAAGTCGGAGCCACCCAGTTAGCGTTTCTAGGAACGCTAAGCCTTCCGCTGACTGTTCGTGCCGCTCCCAGAGCGAGGAGCCAAGCTGACTACGTTGGCGAGTCATCCGGGTTGTCCCCCGTCCCGCCAGATCATCTTAGACGGCGGCGAGACCTGAGAAACGGAGCAAAGGCCCGGTAGTGGACGCCGAGCCGCCACCCCCGAGGGAAGCGGTGTCCGCTATTCGGCGACCGTGCCACCGACTCGCCGAGGGTTCCATCACGTTCGCCCAGCAGAAGACTGAGGCCGTGAGCGGGAGGTCGATGATTTGGAGGTCGGTGAGGCCGGCGTCGCGGAGCGCTTCGATACGAGTGCCTAGCTGGTCGGCTAGACGCCGTCCCGCTCAGCCGCGGTCGGACGAGAACAGCTGGCCGTACCTCGTTACCGTGTCGGTGCTGAGACCGAGGGTGCGGAGGGTCTGCCAGAGCAGCGCGGTGTTCGCCGTGATGACGGGGACGCCGGTATCGGCCTCGATCGCGCGGACGATGCCGACGGCGCGGAAGCCGTTGCCGCCGATGAGGATCGCGTCGGTGTCTGGGGCGATCGAGGTGCGTAGCCAGCGGTAGAGCGCGCCTGGGTGGACGTTGCCCTGGCCCGAGGGGATGCCGGCTGCTTCCGCGGCGGATACCTCGACGCCGTTTCGTTTCAGCCAATCTGCGCCCAGCTGGGTGAGGTCGGTGGGGAACCAGGGCGGGTCGACCAGCATCACGCGCCGGGCGCCCAAGTGCGCGACGGCCGCCAGCAGCGCCTGTCCGGTCGTTACGACTGGGCGGCCGTCGGCGACCGCTGACAGGCGCTCGACGAGCTCAGCGTCGTCCGCGACGTAGCTGGTCGAGGTGAATGCCAGCGAGAAGATGTCGATGACGGACGCCGACAGGCCCGCCACCGCGGCATCGAGGGGGCCCGGGGCGGCAACGAACTCGACCGGCGCGGTGGCAATCATGTTGACCGCACGCTCGGCGGAGGCGACCGGGAACTGGAAGCGGCTGGCGTTGATCGAGATGCCGGTCGGGGCGATCGCGGACCATTCGGACTCGGGGCCAACGTCGCCCTCGGGGACGAGCAGGCCGACGCGGAAGCGGGCATCCCAGCCGTCTGGTTCGAAGACCCCTTCGGGGTTGGTGGGATTCGTCATTAGGGCGTCCTGCCGTCGAGGCTGCTAGTCGCTCGCGCGTGCGAGTGGCTCGCCGAGGGTCTCCATCAGGCGGTTCGCCCAGCAGAAGACCGAAGCGGAGAGCGTGAGGTCGATGATTTCGAGGTCGGTGAGGCCGACGTCGCGGAGCGCCTTGATGTGGGTGCTGTTCGCCTGTGGCGGGATCGCCGCGAGAGCGACTGAGTAGTCGAACAGTGCCTGCTCGCGGGGCGGGAGTACGGCCGCGGATTCGTCCTGGAAGATGTTCTCGATCACCTCGGCCTGGTCGGTGAGTTCGACGTAGCGCTTGGCGTGGACGGCGGTGCAGAAGATGCAGCGGTTCACCTCGGACGCGCCGACGGCGCCGAGTTCACGGTCGGCGCGGGCGAGGCCGCCCGGGCTGCCGGCCATGATTTCGTTGAACAGCGGGTTGCGGTGGATCAGCGTCTCCGGGTCGTGCGCCAGCACGAGCACGTAGTCCGAGATCGGGCCACCCGATGGCGTGACCTCGAGCGACTTCTGCTGGAGCGGGGTGGCGTCTTCCTGGCTGATCGGCCGGACGTGCGGGCTCCAGCGCGGGATTTCGGTGGTGAACTGTTCGACGACCTCGGGCATTGCGGATCCTCCTACTGCTCGTTGATCAGCCGGAGGCCGGTTGCGAAGCGGACCTGGTAAACGACGAAGCCGATGAGCTGGGTGAGGCGGACGATGTCCGAGTCCTCGACGCCGGCCGCGCCCAGCGCCTCGATGGTCGCCTTGTTCGAATCCTGCGGGGCCGTAGCCAGCAGGTCGGCGTGCGTCACGATCGCGGCGAGCCAGCGGTCGGCCTCGGCGCCCAGTGCGTGCGCCGGATCTGCGATGGCGCGGTCCTCGGTGCTGGCGTTCGCCGCGTCGAGGAGGGCGCGGTAGTGCGCGGTCAGCGCCTCTTCGGCGTTGATCGTCGCCACGCGGGTGGCGAGGGCGGCGCGGAGCGCGAGCGACAGGCCGCCCGGATCGGTCGGGGTGAGCAGCGCGTCGTGCGAGTTCTGGGTCAGCTCGAGGACGCGCCCGCGTTCCTCGAGGACCGCGGCGGCGGGCGAACCGGCTTCGACACCGGCGATGCGTGGGATGACTGAGTCGAGTGTCACGGGCGTGCCTCCAGCCGGAGCAGCTTAGCCGAGCGATCCGGGAAGCGAGCGGAGACCACGCCTCCGACCGCTCGCGCGACGTGACAGGCGCGCCTCGAAGCGTTCAACTCGCCTCGGCCGACCGGTCATCGGTCGGACCGACCGTACCGAGGAGTGCGCGATGACCAGCCGCCTGACGACGAAGATCCCGGACGACCTGAACGAGGCGCAGCGCGAGGAGTACGACGACCTCGTGAAGTGGCGGACGCCGCAGCCCGACGGGGCGATCGGTGGGCCCTTCGATCCGTGGATGCTCAGCCCTGAGCTGTCGAATCGTCTGCGCGGCATGGCCGGGTTCCTGTGGAACCGCACCACGCTCGATCGCGGGCTGGTGGAGCTGGCGATCTGCATCACCGGACGCCACTGGGAGGCGAACGTCGAGTGGGCGGCGCACGCGCCGCGCGCGATCGAGTACGGCATCGCCTCGGAGGTGCTGGACGCCGTCTTCGAGGAGCGCCGGCCCGACTTTGCGCCCTCGGAGCAGGTGCTGCTCTACGACGTGTGCGTCACGCTGCACCAGGAGCGGGCGCTGCCGGAACCGCTGCAGGCGGAGGCCGCGCGTGTGTTCGGGGAGCAGGGGCTGGTCGAGCTGATCAGCGTGATCGGCTTCTACACGCTGGTCTCGATGACGCTGAACACGTTCGAGATCCCGGTCGCGCCCGGCCTCGAGACGCCGTTCCCCCGATGACGTCGACGCCGGCTGATCCGACGGGCGGACCGAAGCCCGCGCCCGAGGTGCGCCTCGCTACGCTGGACGACGCGCCCTCGATGCTGCGGGTGCTGGAGGCGGCGTTCGATCCGTGGCCGTCGTTCGAGGTCGGCGTGGGGGGCCTCGATCACCTGCGCTGGAAGATGACGATGCCCGGGCAGCCGGCGGCGCACACCGTGGGGCTCGTCAACGGGGAGATCGCGGCGGTGTCGCTCCGCTGGGTCAGTCGGATGCGCCTCGGAGACGAGGAACTGATCCAGGACAGCTCGGTCGACCACGCGGTGCATCCGGACTTCCAGGGGCGAGGCCTGGGTGGCGCGATCGCCCGGTTCGCGCACGCGAAGGCCGAGGCGTACTCAGATGTATCGCTCGGCACGGGGAGCAGCGACGACCGGATCCCGAGCATCTTCGATTCGTTCGATCCGTCGCGGGTGACGCATGTCTTGCCGGTCCGTTCGAGGGCGTTCGGCGTGCGGGCGTTCATCGGGTCGCACCGGCGTGGGGGCGGCCTGCCCGGCCTCGCACGCAATGTCGCTCGCGCGCTGCAGCAGCAGGTATCCACCGCCGGGCAGCGAGGCGAGCCGAGCGGTGTGCGGATCGAGGAACTGACCGCGTTCGACGAACGCGTCGATCCGCTCTGGCGCGCGTTTGGGTCGCGGTTCGAGTTCACCGTCGAGCGGGACGTGGACTACCTGAACTGGCGCTATTGCGATCCGCGCGGCGGGACGGCGGTGGTGCTCGCCGCGTTCGAGGGCGATCAGATGGTCGCCTTCACGGTGTTCAAGGCCGCCGGCGACTGGAGCAACGTTCTGGATTTCGCGGTGCTGCCGGATCACCCCCGTGCCGCGGCACTCACCCGTGAACTCCTCGACGCCGGGTGTCGTCGGATGGAGGAGGCGGGTGCGCGCGGCGCGAGGCTGGCGCTGGGCATGCGGCATCCGGCGGGTCGCGTGGTGGAGGCGGCGGGCTTCCTCCCGGCCGGATCGTCGATCGAGTTCTCCTCGGGACCGCAGCGACGCGGATCCCGAGCGCCATTGCTCGATCGGCTCTATGCGGGTGAAGCTCGATCGAATCTCTTGCTCGGCGACGCCGACATCTTCTAATGCATCCGCGGGGACCGTTTCCTGCGCCACGGCGAGCGATGCCTTCTAGCGCGGCTGCGGCATCTCGGGCATGTTCTGGGCGACCATCCCCGCTGCCACCTCGAGGAGTGACGAGATGAAGCTGCTGTTCTTTGACGACTTCCGCCTGGGCGTCGTGCGCGGTGACGAGGTGGTCGACGTCTCGGCTGCGGTCGAGTCGGTCCCGCACACCGGGCCGCACGACCTGATCAGCGGCGTGATCGCGGACTTCGAGGCGCATCGCGCCAACCTCGAGGCAGCAGCCGCCGACGGTGCTGGCGTGGCGCTGTCGAGCGTGCGGATCCGGCCGCCGTTGCCGCGGCCGGTGACGATCGCCTGCATGGCGGTGAACTACATGGAGGACGGCACGCGCGACGAGCCGGCGCCGATCAACGCGTTCCAGAAGGCGCCGAGCACCATCATCGGCGACGGCGACACGATGGTGCTGCCGGACGTGCCGGCCTCGGTGTTCGAGGGTGAGGCGGAGCTGGCGCTGGTGATCGGCCGTCGGGCGACGCAGGTGAGCGCGGCCGACGCGATGGACTACATCTTCGGCTACACGAATTTCATCGACGGCTCGGCACGGGGGCTGCACCCGGGCTTCTACCAGATGAAGTCTCGCGACACGTTCGCGCCGATCGGCCCGTACATCGTGACAAAGGACGAGATCGCGGACCCACAGCAGCTGCAGATTCAGCTCTTTAACAACGGGGAGCTGCGGCAGAACTTCAACACCGACGACATGGCGCACCAGATCGCGCGCAGCATCGAATTCATCACCTCGATCCACACGCTGGAGCCGGGCGACATCCTCGCGACCGGGACGAACCACCGCGGGCTGAATCCGTTCCAGGACGGCGACCGGATCGAGCTGGAGACCGAGGGGCTGGGGCGACTCCACATCAACATCTCGGACCCGCTCGGGCGGACGTGGGAACGGGCGACGCGCCTCGAAATGGCGGAGCGCGGCGGGCCCGCGACACCGCCGCAGCAGTCAGGTAAGTACACGCCTACGGCGTAGCGCGGGAATGCGCCGCCGACTGGACCCGGCGTGATCGCGACGGGTGGCCCGCTCGTGGCCTTGCCGACGTACCGCCCTCGGACGGGCGCTAACCCGCGCTGGTGCCGCGGGCGATCTGGGCAGCGTGGTCGGCGGTGTGGAGCTCGACCATGCTGAGGGCGCCGGCGACGTCCTTCTGGATGGTGTAGCCGCGCGTCGCGGCGTAGCTGATCTGGCCGTCGCCCACTGGAGCCGCCGTGGTGAGCGATTCGTCGCTGATCGAGGCGGCGACCTGGTCGAATGCGGCGAAGGCGGCTTCGAGCGCGGCGAGCGCCTGTTCCGGCGTGTCGACTGCGGGTCGATTGGGCGCGAACTCGATCTCGAGGCCAGCGGCGGCGAAGCCGGTGAAGAACCCGAGCGCGCTGATTGCGTGTCCGGCGGCTTGCTTCGGAGCCCAGGGGTCACCGGTGGCGTTCGAGTTCACCTCGTCCGCCTCAGGCGCAAGACACGGTTGCTCCCAGACGGAGGCGGCGCCGGTGATGGCGGCCTGTAGCTCGTTTCGAGACTTCGTGACGGCGGCCAGGTGTTCTGAGAGGTTCGGCATCGGTGTCCTTGCTGGCGGGTCCGTGTAAGAACGGGGGCGCGGGGTCAATTCTCAGCGTGCCGGATCGCGGAGTGACGAGCGACCCCCGTCCGAGGCGGGGCGGTTGAATAGCGGTCAGCGGCGGCGGAGCCTCGATCTAGTGGGCGTAGCGGATGCGCCTTCGGAACGGGGTGTGGATGGCAACGTTCTTTGAACCGCGATGGCATGCGCGGGAGCGTGAAGCGCGCGACCAGGAACGGTACTGGGAGCTGGAGTTCAGCGACCTGAACGAGTTGCTGCGGATCGATCGGGCGAACCTGCGCGACGGATTGCCGCTGACCTCGTTTGGGCGGGTGGTGATCGATACCTTCGCGCGCGTCGGTATCTCGCCCGAGGAGCGGCGGGAGATCGAGGCCGAGACACGGCGCGAGTTACTTGCGCGCGCGAGCCAGCCGGTGGATGCGCCGCCGCCCGATCCGTCGCTGGACCCGTCGTTCGACCCGCTCGCCTCGATGCTGGGTGGTGGCCTCGAGGTGGGGTTCTAGCGCTCGGACGGTGCGCGCCGGCGATCAGCTCGCGGCGGCCGCCTCGGCGCGGGCGGTCGCTTCCTCGATCACGGTGTTGACGGAGTCGTTCTCCCAGTAGAGGACGTGCTCGATCTGCTGGCGGACGTCCCACTCGTCGCCGTTGACCTTCAGGTCGAGGACGGCGTCGTCGGCGACCAGGAGCTGGCCGACGAGCTCGGTGCGCTCACGGAGCCAGTCGCGGAGCAGGCGCGCGAGCTCAGACTCCTGCATCGCCCGGTTGTCGTAGCGGGCGTTGCTGATCGTGCCGGCGTGTAACCGGTCATGTTCGAGGTTGTGGACGAGCAGGCGGCGGAGGCCGCCGTCCATCGCACAGCCATGCTCGCTGGCTTCGTCGAGGTCGGCGTCGGTCAACTCCTGCAGTCGGTCGATCGTCTCCGTCATCGACGTGAGCAGTTGTCGAATCAGCGTTCGGGTTTCGCTCATGGCAGCCTCCATCAACGACGCGGTTAGTCCGCGGGCTCCTGAATTTGGAGCTCGATCGTCACCTGCTCGTCGGGGTCAGCGAGCGTGCCGATCTGGAGCGTCGCCGTCTCGGTGCCCTCGGGGATGCTAAAGACGAACATCACGTCGGACTGTGTCTGGGCGTTCATCAGCTCCTGCGAGCTGTCGCGTGACTCCGGGCTCAGCGGAGTGCCGTCCACCAGCAGACGTACCGTTGCCGCCTGATCGAGGACGCCACCTCGGCAGTCGCAGTCGCCGACTGCGACCTGACCGACGAGGCCGAACCAGCGGGTTCCGGTCTCGGCGCGAGTCGCCTGCATCGTCGCGCCGCCTCGGAAGCCGAAGGGGAGCGGCCAGTCGCGGCCGAACCACTGTTCCGAGATCGTCCAGGTCATCTCGATGCCGGGGAGCGGTACCGCGGCGACGAGTTCGACCTCGGTGAGGGCGTTCTCCTCGACCTCGGGGGCGTCGCCGCTCAGCGGGAGTTCGAACGAGGGCTCGAGGCCGGGGTCGGCGACCGTGACGACGAGGCCGTCGAAGGTCGTGTCGGCGGGCACCTCGAAGGCGTAGCGCGCCTCGCCGCGCGCGGCGGGCGGGATGCCGCCTCGCTGCTGCAGGTCGCCGTCAACGATGGAGCCGTCAGCGAGGGTGAGCCGAACGCGCGCCTGGTTGGTGGCGATGTTGATGTGGACGTTCTCGTTGATCAGATCGAAATCGAGAATCAGGAACGTCTGAGGAGTGATCCGGCCGTTCTCGCCGGCGACGTAGCTGCCGGGGTCCTGGTTGGTGATGACGGCGTCGTTCAGCTCCCAGGTGGGAACGCCGTAGGTGAGGGCGCGCGGCAGCAGATCCTCGTGCGGTTCAACGACTACCGGTGTCGGCTCGGCGGTTGCCTCGATCGTCGGTTCGGGTGTGGCCGTGTCGGTCGCCGCCGGCGCCTCGTCGATCGGTGTGCTGGTCGGGGTCGATGTTGGGTCAGGGTCGGAGTCGGATCCACACGAAGCGACGAGTAGCGCGGCAAGCGTGGTCAGCACGAGCACCCAGCGGGGTGCGAACGCGGTTCGGGTCCCTCGAAACATGGTTGTCCTCTTCGAGCATCCGGCGGTGCAGGTCTGCCCGAGAGCGTAAGACCTCGTGGCCGTCGTTCGCGAGGAGGATCGAGGGTGACGCGGTTTCGCTGCCGTTGTTCGCGGAGCTACGGCCGCGCGGCGATCAGCAGCGGCGGGGGCGGGATCACCACTGCTCGAACGTCCCGGCACAACGTGACGGGCGACCCTCGGATGCGACAGTTTCGTTTCGGAAGATCAAGCAACCGGAGAGGCAGCGATGGTCATTCTGCTGATCGCGTGGTGGATCGGGGCGGCGATCCTGGTCGGGATCGATCTGCGCGCGCGGCTTGTCGGCGATCCTCGAGGCCCGGCGAGCCTGGTGATCTGGGCGTTTGCCGCCGGACTGATCGCCTTCTCGGTGTTCTGGTTCACCGGAGCTCACGACCTGTAGATGGGCCGTGGTCGTCGGTTTCGCGAGGCCGCTAGCTGGCGCGGTGTTGCGGCGCGAGGTCGTTGGCGACACGGACGGCGTTCCGTCCCGCTCGCTTGGCGGCGTAGGCGGCGCCATCGGCGTCGCGGAGCAGGTCCGCTTCGGACTCGTGGAGGTTCGGATCGTAGGTGGCGACGCCGACGCTCGCGGTGATCCGAATCGTCTGATCCCACCAGTCCAGACTCATCGCCTCGATGGCGGCACGGCAGCGCTCCCCGGCGGCCACGGCACCTTCGTGGTCGGTGTGCGGCAGAACGAGGGTGAACTCCTCGCCGCCGTAGCGGGCGACGAGATCGGCGTCGCGCGCGACCCACTTGAGGACGACGGCAACGGAGCGAAGAGCCTCGTCACCGGCCTGATGTCCGTACTCATCGTTGAGTTGTTTGAAGTGATCGAGGTCGAGCATGACCAGACTGACCGGCGTGGCGTAGCGCCGGGCGATTGTGACCTGTTCTTCCAGAAAGTCATCGAAGCGGCGGCGGTTCGCGAGTTCTGTGAGCGGATCGAGTGACGCGCTCTCGGCGAGTTCTTCGCGGCGAGCGATCTCCTCGGAGATGTCGCTGAAGATTCCCTGCGTGCCCTCGAACTTGCGATTCGCGTCAAACATCGGCTGGAGGTGAACGGAGAACCAGCGCGAGTCGCCATCGCCGCCGACGAGGAGCGGGATCTCGACCATCGGCTCGACCGTCTCGCCCGCGTCTCGGCGACGGCGACGGTCAGCCATCAGGTGATGGTGCGTCGGCGCGACGAGGTCGAGCGGCGTCTTCTCGAGTAGAAGCTCGAACGGCCGATCGAGGAGCCGGAGACCGGCGGCGTTGATCGTGCGGGTGCGGTTGTCGGGGCCGGTGGTGAAGATGCCGACCTGGGCATTGTCAAAGATGCTCTGGTAGCGGTCGCGCTGGACGCGGAGTTCCTCAGTCCGCTTCACCACGGTCTCGCGGATCTGGTCCGCGCGGACCAGCGTCGTCCGCAGGAGCGTGACCACCAGCGCGGTGAGGATCAGTCCGCCGACCAACACACTCCAGCGGTCGACGGCCGAGAGGGCACGGAAGGCCGGTGCGGCCTGCACGACGATCGTCCACTGGGACGCGCCCACCTGAACGACGTGTTCCTGTCGAAACTCCGGTGCGGAGACCGTGAGGTCGGTTTCGGTGGTGAGCATCAGTGACGCGGGATGGGCGGCGAAGACCTGCTCGGTCGTCGGCGCGTTGCGGTCAACGAGGACGATTTCGACTTCCTCGGTGTCGAAGACGGAGAGTGCTCCGCCGATCAGGTCGGTGGCGTGGTAGACGCCGAGTGTGAACCCGAGGAGGTGCTCGCGTCGTTGCTCCTGGATACCGACTTCTGCCGCGGAACCGAACACCGGGTTGACGGCGAGGAAGCCGAATTGTTCGCCGGTGCCCTGGACCAGACGGATCGGGTGGGTCACCTGCAGTTCCCCGGTGTCGCGGGCGCGTTCGAGCGATTCGAGGCGAGCGGGACTCGATCCGAGGTCGAAGCCGACCGCAGCCTCGTTCCCGACGAACGGATTCACTAGCGAAACGGGGAAGTAGAGGTCGCGTTCAGCCGCCGGAACGAGTTCGCCGCCGGCGTTCCGTTCGCGGATGGGGAACCCCATCTGCTGTTCAAACGCGGCGCGGTCTTCGTGGGCGACAGCTGGGATCCATTCCAACGCCTGAATCGGAGCCGTCCGTGTCTCGAGTGCGGCACGACTGACACCGAGGAAGGCCGCCTCATCGAGACGATCGTTTTCGCCGACGACCCCGGCAAGCATCGCCACCACAGACAGATTGGCGCTTAGCTCTCGGTCGATCGCGTTCGCGCGATCTTCTGCGACGATCTGGAAGCGTTCGGTGAGCGCGGCCTGGCGGTGAGCGATCTCGATCTGCCATAGCGCCAGCGTCAGCAGTACGCCGGCGACTGCCACGAGGGTGGGCAGCCACAGGGCGATCCCGGTCCGGGCGACAGGTAGTCGGGTTCGTAGTCCCACAACCGGCTCCATCAACACGCCGCAGCCTGACCGCGATCAGCACGGGGGCCGCAGGACACCAGGCGCGATGGAGACGTGATCGCCCTGAACGGGACGGTCTCCTGTAAGAACCATCGATCTGGATTGCCGCCTCAGCAGCAGTTAGCTCACCGGATTCGCTCGCGATTTGGCGGCCAATCCGGGAGTCGGAGTACGAGACACGCTCAGCACTGCCGAGTCCGGCGTCCCCGAGGCTGCCAAGGCAGCGTCACGTTCCCTTGCGAGCCGCTGCCAGGGCCGCATCGGGGACGCCGGAGCGGAGCTGCATGCCCCAGTGGCCGTCCTGCTCGGTGACGATGTAGAGCACGCGGCCGCTGCCGTAGACGGACCCATCGGCCTTGTAACGTTTGAATGTCGTTTCGAAGTGGACCTTGGTCTCGGAGGCGGTGATCGCCGTGAAGTCGTCGAAGGAGCTGGAGGCCCAGCCCTCGATCTCGGCCATGCGGGCGAAGTCGGTCTGGAAGTCCTCGCGGGTGGGCGCGACGACAACCTGGCCACCGGCGGGGCCGATGGTGATGTGCGGGTAGTGGAGCTCGTTGCGGACCTGTTCGAGGTCGCCGCTGTTCCACGCAACCAAGAACCGGGCGAGCCAGTCCTGAGCCGCCTGGATTGCCGTATCGCTCATGGTGGGCTCCTTCGCTCTGAAGATGGCTGGTCTCAGGCGATCGCGTTGGCTATGGCAGACCGGCGTGGGGGATGTCGACGCGGGCTGCCTCGATGTAGGCAACGCCGTTGCCGGCGGCGCGTTCCTCGCCCGACGTCGGCGAGGTGCAAATGTAGAGGGTGCGGCCGTCGCTGCCGCCGAGCATGCAGGCGTAGGTGCGGTGCTCGGTCGCGATGCGGGCGGTGATCTGGCCGGCACGATCGACGAGGAAACATTCGTTCCTCGGATGGGTGGTGCCGTCGGGCGGTCGGTAGGAGGGCGTCGCGACCCAGATTGAGCCGGCCTCGTCGAGGCAGATCCCATCGGGCGACGCATAGTCGAGGTCGGCGACCTGGCGACGGTTCGTGAGCGCGCCGTCCTGAGCGAGGTCGAACGCGGTGAGGCGGGCGCCACGGGTCTCGGCGACGACGAGCTGGGCACCGTCCGGTGCGACCACCATCCCGTTGGCAAACTGCAAGTCGGATGCGGCCTCGGTGACGGCGCCGCTGGCGAGGTCGACCATCGCGAGGGCGGTCGGCTGGGGGATGCCGTCGTTGTTCGGTTCGCCGAAGCTGCCGACGAACGCGTGATCGTTCGCGTCGATGAGCATGTCGTTCGCCCAGCCGTTGCCCACGCCCTCGAGCAAGGCGATCGGCCGCAGCGACCCGTCCGGTTCGAGGCGGAGCAGTGCGCGCTGGCTCATCGCCACGATGTGAAGGCGGCCCGCCTGGTCCCAGCCGAGGCCACTGACCCGGTCGCCGGCCTCGACGACCGTCGTGACGGCGCCGTCGCCGTCGACAGTGACGACGCGGTTGTTCCACATGTCGGAGACCGAGAGTTGTCCGTCGTGCCAGCGGGGTCCCTCACCGAATGAGAGCCCCTCTGCGATCACTTCACTGCGGGCGTCGGTCATCTCGAGTCCTTCGCGCGTCTGCGGCTAGCGGGCGTTCGTCGGTTGAGCGACCGACTCTCCCAGGACAGCGCCGGTGTCTGCGAGGATGGCGATCTCGTCCTCGGTGAAACCAGCTTCCTCGAGGATTTCGCGGGAGTGGTCGCCCGGGGTGATCGGCGCGATGAAGCGGACCTCTGCCGGTGATTCGGAGAACTGGGCGACGGGGCCATGTGTGGCGACCTTGCCCCATTTCGGGTGTTCAAACTCGTTCACGTAGCCGTTGGCGATGGCCTGCGGGTCTTCGCGGATCATCTCGTAGCTGTGGACGACGGTGCAGGGGATGTCGGCAGTGCGGAGCGTCTCGATCCACTCGGCGGCCGGGCGCTGGATGACCTGAGCGTCGATCCGCTCGACGAGCGCACCGAGGTTCTCGCCGCGTGCCTCGGCGGTGGCGTAGCGAGGGTCTTCGGCTAGCTCCTCGAGGTCGAGCGCGGCGGCAAGGCGTGGGAAGTGGCGGGCCTCGAGAAAGCCGAAGGCGATCCAGCGGCTGTCGAGGCAGAGCGCACGGTGGCTGAAGACGCCCGAGGACTTGCCAGGTGGCGCGAGCTCGTGATCGTTCCAGGCGCGGGCGACATGGATGCCCTGGAGCGCGATCTGCGATCCGTAGAGCGAGACGTCGACCTTCTGGCCTTCGCCGGTGCGCAGCCGGTGGACGAGCGCCGCGAGGATGCCGTACGCAAGCATCGAGCCGCCGGTCTGGTCGGCGATCCCGGGCTGCGCGCCATGCGGCGTCTCGCCGTCGGACGTGGTGAACGCCATCATTCCGCCGGTTGCCTGCGCGATGTTGTCGTAGCCAGGGTCCCGGCCACGTGCGCCCAACGGGCCGAACATGCTGCCGGACGCGAAGATCAAACCCGGGTTGATCGCTCGGAGGTCGTCGTAGCCGATGCCGAGTTTCTCCATGGTGCCGGGGCGAAAGTTCTCCGCGACGATGTCGACTTCCTTCGCGAGCCGCCGGACGACCTCGACACCCTCAGATTTGCGGAGGTCGAGGGAGATGCTGCGCTTGTTGCGGTTCAGCGACTCGAAGTACGAGGAGTAGCCGCTGAGGTGGCGGCCGAGCGTGCGCCCGGGGTCGCCGCCCGGCTGTTCGATCTTCCAGACGTCAGCGCCGAGGTCGGCGAGCTGGACGGTGCCGAAGGTGCCTTGCTGAAAGCGCGTGAAATCGAGGATGCGGATGCCGTCTAGGGGGCCGGGCATGGGTGTGGTCCTTGGTGCTGGTCGGGGACCGTGGGCGAGGGTGTGAGTCTACATCCCTCGTAGATCGTGATTCGGCATCAAGGAGAAGAGCGACCCACTGGCTGAGTGGGCGGCTTCGCATTGAGCTGCGTGCGGCGTTCGCGGACGTTCGGGATCTGGGGGCGTTTGCCCCCAAGCCCCCGGCAGGGGACAAGGCTGTCCCCTACAACCCCTCGCAAACGGGCCAGTGGGGTGCTCCTTGGAACGGTCCTCGTGGTCGTGGCCCGCGTACCCATGCTGCCAAGTGCCAAGTGCCAAGTGCCAAGTGCCAAGTGCCGAGTTGCCTGGGCGTCTGAGGCCTTCGAGACGCTGACGGTCGGTTCGGTCTTCGCGGCCCCGGGCGAGTTCGCGCGAGGGGCGCTCCCGAGGCTGGTGTCGGGTGCATCGGGCTAGCCTCGTTCGATGGGCGATTTGTCTGCGGTGACGGCGCGGCTGGCGACGCTTGAGGAGCTGGAGGACGGCGACCTTGAGGCGTGCGTGGGGCTGCTGGAGGCGGCGTTTGGGGGCTGGCCGCCCCAGCCGGTCGGCGTCTCGGCGGTTGAGCACCTGCGGTGGAAGTTCGAGGTGCCGGGGCCGCTCCCGGCGCGGATGCATCTGCTGGAGCTGGATGGGCGCCTGGTAGCGCTGGGCCTGTATCTGCCTCGAGTGTTCCGGATTCACGGGAAGGTAGAACTGGCCAACGAGGGCGTGGATGCTGCGGTGCATCCCGACTTACAGGGGCAGGGGCTTTACTCTCGCCGGCTCGAGTTGAAGGCGTCGCAGGCCGATCAGGGCTACCAGTTCACCGTGAACTTCACGAGCCACCGACTCCGGCCTCGAACGCTCAGCGGTTGGCGACCGGAGGTCGTTCCCGGGCAGCCTCGATCGCTGGTGCGCGCTCGTGACGTGTGGCGCGTCCCGGCGCTCAGGGTGCCGCCGGAACGTCGTCGCCGCGGCTATCCGCTCGTGCCGGCTGCGATCGAGGCGCTGAGGACATGGCCCGGGCTTCGACGACGGGCATCGCAGCCGTCGGGGTGCCAGATTCGCTCCGTGGATCAGTTCGATCAGCGCTTCGATGCGCTCTTCGAGGCCGCGGCGTCGCAGTACGACTTCGTACTCGAGCGTGGGCACGTCTGGCTCAACTGGCGGTACGCGGACCCGCGCGCCGGCGGTCACGAGATCCTCGTGGCCGAGCGGGACGACGAGTTGCTCGGGTACGCGGTGTACCGACGCTCGTCACGCGGCGGGATGCTGATGGATCTGTTGGTGGCGCCCGGGCGAGAGGACGTTGCGGCAGCGCTGCTCGACACGGCGCTCGCGGAACTGAAGGACCGCGATTCTGTGTCGTGCTGGGCGTCGCCGGGGAGTGCCTTCGAGGCGCTCGCGTTTAGCCGTGGGTTCCTCGATGTCGGCTACGAGTCGGAGATGGCGTTGCGCACGATCGCCTGCGGGCCCGAGCTGTTCGCGCCGTTCGAGCGGACCGACGGACGCGTCCACGTGATGCCGGGCGACAGCGACCTGCTGTAGCGCACGAACCGAGGCCCCTGGGAGCCCTCAGATGAGGTTGAGCCGCATCCCACCGATCGCGACTTGATCGTCGGAGATACGAACACCGCGCTGCTCGGCAGCATCGAGCAGGCGAGCGCGCTGGACGACTTCGAGATCGAGCGCGGCGAGACCCTCGGGGCGGCCGTCCGTGATCGGGACGAAGCGCAGTATCGCGTCGTCGAGGGCGATGGTCGGTGTGCCGTCATCGGTCGTGACGACCGGGCGATCGAGGACCTCAGACCAGCGTGCGGCGAGCGCCGCCGGGTCGTCGGTCTGGAGATCGGCAGCGGTGATCGCGCGCACGACCTCGAGGCGCTGTGCAGGGCGCCAGTCCGGGCCGGCGGGATGCCACGGACCTGCCGGATCTTCGTCACCCTCGTTCCACGAGAGCTGCAGCATCGAGCCCGGGACGTCTTTCGGGTGGAGTTGGACTCCGTCGCTGTGCTCGTCGGCGCGGTCGAAGATGAGCCGGATGCCGAGATCGTCGATGCGCGCCCGATCGGAGGCGATGTCGCCGGTCTGGAGGATCACCATGTACCCGCCGTCGCCGCCTCGACGATCGAGGTAGCGGCCGCCGGCGGTGCCGTTCTCGAACGGTGCGACGACCTCGATGAAGGAGTTGCCGAGGGGCATCAGGAAGTTCTTGAGCCCGTACTTCTCCACGCCGGGGTCCCGGTAACAGACCTCGAGGCCGAGGATCGCCCGCAGATCCACTTCGACGGCGTCGAGGTCGTGGGCGACGAGGGCGATCTGGCGCAGGCGGAGCATGGCGCGGCCTTCCTCGGAAGCGGCGGTGGCTGCTGGCAGCGTAGCGCCGTGTGGCGGGCACCGTGGAGTATCTGGCTGGACGACGTGTGAAGGCCCGCGGTCATGCGGTAGACGCCAATCGCACCGACGGGGATGGGACGTGCGGGCGGGTCCTCCGACGCGGGCTAGATTCCGCCTGAAGTGGACCGTTTGGACGGGCCCGCTGTCGCTCGCCGCGCCCTCGGGCGGCACCGGCCTCGCGCTGAGCGGAAGCTCTAAGCCTCGCTCGATCGGTTCATAACCGGCCGGCCGTGCTCCGCGAAGGATCTGCCGTCTGTCAGGCAGACAGCGCCCATTGGGTCGTTGAGGCGCTCACGGAAGCAGTGGCCGCTCGCTTCGAGCTGCCTCAGCTTTTCGACGCCCACTGGCGCGAGCTTATTCGCCAGGCTGTCGTGTTCCTCAGTCTGAGTCACTTCGGTGCCCCATTCGTCGCTCTCGCGGCGTTGCCGCTCGAGGGACAGGCCTTCTGCTTTCGCGAATCCGATCTCTAGGCTGCACCACGCGGATTAGACAGGGCTGTGAGGTTGATTTGAAAACTCTAATCGGCGAGGTGCGCTACGCAGTTCGTATGCGCCCCACTGGGGGCTAAGGTTGCCTTATGTACTTGCTGGTGGCGGAAGACGATCGTCGGATGGCGAAGCTGCTCGAGCAGGGACTTCGTAGCGAAGGGCATGTGGTCGACACCGCGTCAGACGGCGACGAGGCGCTCCAGCTCGCGCTGGATGGTGACTACGACGTCCTCGTGCTGGACGTGATGATGCCGCACCGCGACGGCATCTCCGTGGTCAGCGAACTGAGGGAGCGCGCGATCGGCACGCCGGCGCTGCTGCTCACCGCACGAGGTGAACTCGCGGACCGGGTCCGGGGCCTCGATTCGGGCGCCGACGACTACCTGGTCAAGCCGTTCGAGTTCGACGAACTGGTCGCGCGCGTGCGTGCCCTGGGCCGGCGTCATGGCGAACCCGAGGGAACGGAGCTGCGCGTCGGCCAGCTGGCACTTGATCTGGTCCGCCACGAGGTCCGCTCGAACGGGACACCGATCGACCTCGCGCCGACCGAGTTCCGCCTGCTCGAACTGCTCATGCGGCACCCCGATCAGGTGCTGTCCCGACGCACGATCCTCGCGCGCGTCTGGGGGCATGACGAAGAGCCACAGGCGAATCTCGTGGACGTGTACGTCCACTACGTACGCAGGAAGCTCGGCGCTGAGCCGCGGATCAGCGCGATCCGAGGAATCGGATACCGGCTGAACTCCCCCAAATGACGTTTCATGGTGCGCGGCTTCGACTCACGTTGTGGTACGCGGGCACGTTCCTGGTGGTGTTCGGGCTCCTCAGCGTCGCGACGTACGTCACCATCAAGCGCGCGCTGGATGAAGAGTTCGAAGAGACCATCGAGGTGGCGCTCAGGGAGTGGGAGATCATCTCACCGGCGCTGGGCGATTCGGAGCTGGTGACGGAAGGCCCCTTCCGGCGGTTCGACGACGAAGATGCGTTCGTACTCGCGTTCGACAGCGGGGGGGCATTGGTCGGTAACCCGCACCGCGTCAACCCGGCCGACTTCGAGGAGTTCACGCCCGCTCCGGGCGCTCCGGCCAGCGGGCAAACCCACCAGACCGTGACGGTCGGCGGCACCCGGTACCGTCTGGTCGTCGAGCCATGGTTGCAGGACGGTCGCCAGCTGGGGACCGCCCTCGCCGGACGGAGCCTGGCACCGCACGACCGGGAGATCCGCGACGTCGTCGTGGTCCTGGGAACGTTGGCCGGGATTGGATTGATCTTTTCGCTCGGTGGCGGCTACCTGGTGTCGGGCCGCGCGCTCCGCCCGCTCGAGGATGCATACGAACGCCAACGTCGTTTCGTCGGCGATGCTTCGCACGAGCTGCGCTCTCCGATCGCTGTGATCCAGACGTCGGCGGACCTGCTCCTCCGGGAGCAGGCGCCGTTCGACGAGGCCGAGCGGCGCGAGGTCGTTGAGCAACTGCGGGAGGTCGCGGGCGAGGCCGGCCGTCTGGTTGACGAGCTGCTCGAACTTGCCCAGCTCGAGTCGCCGAACGCCGAGACCGAGCTGCCGACGGTGGCGATCGACCTGGCCGACGCCACCAGCACGGAGCTGGAACGATTGGGTGTCTTGCTCCGAGAGCACGACACGCCGGTGACGGCGCATCTGGCGTCAACGCCGGTGCTACTCCTCGCCGAAGACGCTCACCGGATCGTCCGTGCGTTGATCGAGAACGTCCTCGCTCACACGCCGAACGGCACCGCCGTCACCGTCCGCACCAGCATCGAAGATGGGAAGGTCGGGCTGCTCGTCGAGGACGATGGCCCGGGCGTGCCGGAGGCACTTCATGCCCGCATCTTCGACCGCTTCGTCCAGACGAGCGACGCCCGCACCCCCTCGGCGCGCTCGGGTTCCGGTCTCGGACTGGCGATCGTCCGCGCGATCGCGATCCGCAATCGAGGCAGAGCCGTGGCCTCACCACGCCCGGGCGGCGGCCTCAGGATCGTGGTGACCTTCCCGGCGGGCGCGGGCGACTGAGCGCCGGCACCTCGATCGCGAACGCTGTTGATTAGCGATCTCAGCGCGCCCAGCCTCGGAGCGTGGCAGTAGAACTCGCGAACCGGGCGTGGCTGGCGATCAGCGTGGATCGGCGTGCCCCGGAGCTGGCTGGGGGGTGCGCGTGAACGGGCAGATGCTCGCACAGGGAGACGATGGGTCCTCGATCATGCGGACCAGTCAGGGGATCGTGGCGGTCGGGCCGGATGGGGTCCCGACGCTGATGCCCGCGGACCTTGCGAACACGGTGTTGCAGATGCTCACGGCGGATCGGATCGATCCGGGCGCTGCTGCGAAGATCGCGAACGACGCTCGCCAGTTCGATGCCCAGTTCCAGTTCGACGTCGCGAACCGGAATGCGAACGCGATCCAGCAGGCCGACCAGTTCAACGTCGCAAATCAGCTGACCGCGGATCAGGCGAACGCGGCGAACGCGCTGCGTGCTGCGGAAGCGAACCAGGCGGCGAAGCTGCGCGTCGCGGAGCTGAACGCGTCGCTGCGGGCTCAACAGGCGACGCTGGCGGAGCAGATTCGTCAGACGGACATTCAGGACGCTCGCGAGCGCGAAAACATGCGCTTCCTGATGCGCAAAGAGCAGGTGGCGACCGAGGAGGGCAACCGCGCCGCGTTCCAGAACGCGGTCGCGCTGCGCGAGCAGATTTCCGCGCGCATCGAGACCAACCGCTTCCAGCGCCAGTCGCTGGTGACCGAGGTGAACAGCCTCAACACGCAGATGGAGAACAACGTCCGCCAGTTCAACGCGCAGGAAGCGGCGCGCGTGGAGCAGCTCAACGAGCAGCGACGGCAGTCGAACCTCGACCGGTTGCAGAGCGTGTCCACCCAGATCGGCGAGCTGGCGCAGAACCCGGCGGACGTCGGGAAGCTGGCGGCGTTCCTGCGCTCAGGCAACCCGGCCGCGATCTCGAGCGCGATCGCGCGCGGCGAGGACGCGATCACCGACGAGTCGCTGCTCGGACTGCGGGGGCTCCTCGGGGTGCGCGAGGGACTGCAGCAGGGGCCGACGCTGGCGACGGGCAACTTCATCGACGCGGATCTGGTCGATATGCCGCAATTCGACACGCCGCTGGGCGAGGCGCCCGACGTGAACGATCTGTTCCGGCACATCCAGTTCGATCCCTCGGGCATCGCACGCGGAGAGTCGCCGCCGGCCGCGGACCTCGGCCAGTACTTCCAGCAAATCGGCGTCCCGTCGGAGATCGCGGCGCAGCTCGTCGACGCGCCACCCGAGGTGCAGGCGCAGGTCCTCAACATGCCGCAGTTCGCCGAGGCGATTGCGGTGACGCCACCGCCGGCACAGCTGGCTCCGCCAGAGGCCGCCCAGCCGGGACCGGCACAGCCGGCGCAACCACAGGTGCCAGCCGCGCAGTCACCGCAGGGGGGGCAGCCAGCCACGCCGCCCCCATCTACGCAACCGTCGCTTCCCTTCACCCCTGGCGACCGAGTGTTCGATCCGTCGAATCCAGGAGCGTTCATCAATCCGGACGGGCTCGATTCGATTCCCGGAGGCGGCGTCGACGTTCGCGATGCGGCAAAGAAGGCTGGCCTGCCTCAGTTCGTCATCGACCGGACTCCGCCCGATCAACTCAAAGCGCTCGTCGACGGGATCAACGATCGTCCGTCACCGACCGCGAAGGACCTCGACGATCGATCTGCCCGTCGACCGGTATCCACGGGGGATGGTCGGCAGATCTCGCGTGACGAATCTCGGCGCGACGGGACATTCGATCCGAACGACCCCGACCAGGGAGACCTCGACGAGTTCGGATTCGAGCACGGGGGAATTGCCGCCCCGGGGACGCCGGTGATCGTCGGTGACTCCTCGGACGGGACGGAGAACCAGGAGCTGGCGATGGTGGACGCCCACGGGAACCTCGTGGTGACGCCGCTCGACCAGCTGCGCCGTGCCGAGGCCGGTGGCGTGTTTGGCCTCGAACGGCCGTTCGAGGCCCAGCCGGCAGTCATGCCGAACCGTGGCAATCCTCGCGGCCGACGTCGGCGCGGTCCGCGCCGCCGGCGCGGACCGGGGCAGGGGTTTCCGACGTTCGGCGACGAGGTGCGGCCGGGTCGCTCCGGCGAGAAGCGCACGGCAGTGCCGGACGATGACCGAGGGCGGTCGATCGCCGATCGATTCCAGCCGACTATTGAGCCCATCGCCGATATCTTTCAGGACGGTCGGCAATCCCGCCGCCGAGCGGGCCAGTCTCGGACGGCGGAGTTCACTCCAGAAGATGCCCGTCGCGCGGCGATCCGGAGGCTCCGCTCAGGAGAGGCGACTGCCGAAGAGCGGGCGCGGCTTGAACAGTTCGGCGGACGGTCGAAGCCGGGGACCCGGCGCCAGGGTCTGGATACCCTCGCGGCGCGGCGTGCGCGGGTTGCGACCGAACCGATCTCCCCGACAACTCCAGCTGGTTCTGCTTCTCAAGACGGGCGGCATCGTTCGTCCGCCGACCCGATCGGTGCGCTTGCCCCGACCGGCACTATCTCCCGGCAGGGGGGACTCAAGCCCGGCTCTGCTGAGCACATGCGGTTTCGCTGGGATCAAGCCCCGATCGGTGGCGGAACCGATGCGCTTGGCATGCCGCAGGTAAGCGTCGACCGTTGGGTTGAGGCGCGCTACCAGCAGCTCAGAGAACAAGGACTTGACTTCCCCGCCGCTCTTCGCCAAGCGGGAGCGGAGCGGCGGTCAGGTCAGTTCCCTGAAGGTTCGATAGTGGGTCTGCCGAGTTCTCCTCCGACACCACCGACGCTGTTTGGCCCAACCGTACCGGCGCCTGCCGCGCCACTCGCGCCGACACCTGCTGTGCCAGCCGCGCCGCCACCAGCCGCGCCACCCGTCGTGGCGGCCGCGCCGGGCGCGGCGGCAGCTGTTCCGCTGGCTCGGGCGGTCGGAGCCGTGCCGGCGGCGTCGCCTCTGCCTGGCGCGGTCCCCGGCATCCCCGGTCCCGTCGATCCCGATGTGGCCAGGCTGTTCCTGTCCGACGTCCAGCGCGACGCGTTGCGTCGAGGCGGGTTCACCGATCCGACGCAGGTGTCCCCGCTGCGGGTGGCGGCACCGGGGACCTCGAGGTTCTTGCAGGATCTGTCGGCCAGCGTCGCGGGGACGCTCGGGTTTGGGCCGTCGCAGCTCTTCTTCGAGGAGTTGCAGCGGTTGCAGCCGCAGGGCGTGCGATCCGGCGTGGGACGGCGGACGGCCTAGTGGCCTCGCACCTGCCCGTTTCGAGGTAGGGCTGACGAGTCGCTGCGAGTGTCGCTTGCCAAGTGCTGGTTTTCTAGCATAGAGTCTAAATGCTGAATTTCTAGCATTCGGCGCGAAGGGACTCTGGCATGGCCTCGAACGAGCGCGATCGTGGCGAGTTGCCGCCGCTGAGCCGGCGCGAGCGCGAGATCATGGACGTGCTGTTCCGGCGCGGCCGCGCCAGTGCCGAGCTCGTGCACCAGGAGCTACCGAGCCCGCCGAGCTATTCGGCGGTGCGGGCGACGCTGCGGGTGCTGCTCGAGAAGGGCCACGTGTGCCACGAGCAGGAGGGGCGGCGATACGTCTATATGCCGTCCACCGCGCCGACGGCCGCGCGTAGTGCCGCCGTCGACCGATTGGTCGAGGTGTTCTTCGGTGGATCCACAGCCGAGGCGATGGCCGCAATGATCGATGAGCGGGCGGCCGACCTGAGCGACGACGAGATCGCGAAGATCGAGGCGATGATCGAGCAGGCGCGGGAGGTAGGACGATGACCGGCGATCTGGTCGCGGCCGCGCTCGACCTCGGGGCAGCGTGGTTCGAGATCGTGGCGCCGGCCTCGATCCGCGTCGCGGTGATCCTGCTACTGACCTGGGGTGCGGCCTCGTTGCTGCGATCGCAGGCTGCGCAACTGCGGTCGTTGGTCTGGACGGCGGGGCTGACGTTGGCGCTGACGATGCCGCTGCTCACGCCGGCGCTCGCTGGCGGACCGCTCGGGTTCGCGTTCGAGGTGCCGAGCACGGAGGTCGTGAGTGGCAACCTACGCTCGAGCGATGCCGCGCCGACTGCTGCCGAGACCGGCGGTCTCGAGGCGGCCGACGGCACGCTGGTGGGCTTCCCGGTCTTGCGAACGCCCGATGCGAGGTCGGTTCCGAGAGCGGGCGCGGTGAACGTCCAGACGAACTCGGATGATTCGTTCGTCGGGCTGTCGATGCCGCGGATCGTCCTCAACGTCGGTGAGCACCGCGGATTGGCGCTCGTGGCCGCTGCGCTCGGACTGCTGTCGCTGGGCGGTTCGTTCGTCCTCGGAGCGCGGCTATTGGTTGGGCACGCGCGCGGCTGGGCTCGCACGCGACGACTGCCGCCGGTCGCGTGGGGGCCGTGGGCGGCCTCGATCGCGGCGATTCGCGCTCACGAGGGGGTGCCGGGGCGGGTGCGATTCGTGCTCGCGCCGGGCGCTGTGAGCCCGCAGACGTGGGGCTGGCTCCATCCGACCGTCGTGTTGCCTGCAGCGGGTTCTGATCTGACCGAGGCTGAGCGCCGCTCGGTGCTGCGTCACGAGCTGGCGCACGTCGAGCGGTTCGACACGCTGTGGCTGGCCGCGGAACGGCTGCTGGTCGCGCTGTTCTGGTGGAACTCCCTGGTGTGGCCAGCCCAACGTCGGGCCCAGCTCGAACGCGAGCAGTCCTGCGATGACGCGGTGCTGGGCGGCGACGTGACGCCATCAGGCTATGCGGATCAGCTGTTGCGCCAGGCGCGCGGGCTGCGTGGCGCGGCCGGCGCAGCGGGGGTTTCGATGCTGCCAGGGGCGGAATCGCAGCTCCGGCGTCGTGTCGGGTCGATCCTCGATCCGGGCGTCCGCCGTGGGACGCCGCGCCGCGGGCTCGTGGTGCTGATCGTCGGGGCGATGTTCGTCGCGGCCTGCAGCGTGTCTTCGGTCGGCGTCGACAGCGAGCCGCGCACGATGAGCGAATGGACGAATGGCGAGGGGCTCGTCGTCGAGGAGCGCGCCCACGAGACCGTGGTCTTGATCGAAGAAGACGGAGGACGGCTGACGGCGACGATCCCCAACGGCACACGTTTCGCGAGCGATACCGAGATCGCCTCGATCTCGGAAGGTGCTCTGGAGATCGAGGACGACCGCGGGGGGCCGTCCCGATCGCTCGAGCTCGAGATGGTGGGCGCGACGCTCGAGTACCGGTACCGGGTGGACGGAAGTCCGCGCCACCTCGATGCGGACGGTCGCGAGTGGTTCGAGGCGACGCTCTTGGAGCTGTTCCGCCGCGCCGGCCTGGATCACGAGGCGCGCGTGGGCCGACTACACGACGACGGTGGCATTGGCGCCGTACTCGAAGAGGTCGAGCAGATTCCCGCGGACTTCGTGGCCTCGACCTACCTCCGCGACCTACTGGATCTGCCAACGCTCGAGGATGGCGCCGAGCTGCAGGTGATCGAGGCGCTGCCGCGCCTCGTCGCCGGCTCGTTCCCGCGGGCGCGCGTCATCGAACGACTGGACCCGGCGGCCGTGCTGATCGACGAGGGGTTGCGCGACGCCTTGGTTGCGACGTTGCGCAGCCTCGAGGGCTCCCCGTTCGAGCTCGGGCGGGCGCTCGAGGGGATGCTTCCCGGCCTCGCGGAAGACGAGATCGCGTTCGCAGCGGTGCTCGTGGTGGCGCGGGACGTGCAGAGCGACTTCGAGCGCGGTGCGGTGTTGGACGCAGCGGCGCCCTACATCACCGAGCGGGGACCGGCGCTGGATGCGTGGATCGAGGTCGCAGGCGAGATGGGCAGTGCGTTCGACGCGTCGCGGGCTCTCATCGCGCTTCTCGATCGGTCGGTGGTCGAACTGGAGATGCGCCTCGAGGTGATCGACGTCGTCGCCGACCTCAGTGACGACTTCGTCCAGTCGCAACTCCTGGTCGATGTCGCCGAACACTTCAGCGGCTCAGACGAGGAGCGCGACGCGTACCGAGCCGCCGCGCGCTCGATCAGAAGCGACTTCGAACGTGGGCGTGCGCTGGCAGCGATTGACGGCTACGCGAGTCGCTGACCCGGTCGCCAGCTCGCATCGGCCGCGGGTCGAGTGACGAGCGGGCAGCCATCGAGCACGAGAGGCCGCGGACCGTTCGGCGTCCTCGAGGGCGTCTGCCGTCAGCTCATGCCGGTCGAATCGCAGATGATTGCGCTGGGGGTTCGCGGCGCCTCGCCCAGTCCCTCTGTTGCCGGGCCAAAGGTCATGGGATCGCCGGGACCGAGGGCGGTACCGGTCGGGACCAGTCAGATCGACTATGTCTTTAGTAATCGTTGAGTCAATTACTCAATGATTAGGGAAGGCGAGGATGAGATGACCGGTCTACGAGAGATGCTCGGACGGCGTGAGCTGATGCAGCGCCTGGCGCTGGCCGGTGTCGCGATCCCGCTTGCGGGCACCATCGGGTGCAGTTCCAACGAAGAGACGGATGCGCGGGACGCGGCGCAGCAGGCGATGTTCGATCGCGCGAAGAACCCCGAGGTGTCGCCGACCGCCGCGGCTGAGAAGGCGAGCGGTCTGGTTGGGCGAGGGACGACGGCCGCCGCTCCGGCGCAGAGCGCTCCGGTCGACCTGGACTACCTGCCGGTGCCGGAGATGGCGCCCCCGATCACACGCAGTAGCAGCGCGACTGTGCAGGTGGACCTGGAGGTGCAGGAGCTGGACGGCAAGTTGGCCGACGGCGTCGGCTATCACTTCTGGACGTTCAACGGCACCGTGCCGGGTCCGATGATCCGGGCGCGCCAGGGCGACGATGTCGAGCTGACCCTGTCGAATCCGACGAACAGTACGTTGGCGCACAACATCGACCTGCACGCGGTGACCGGGCCGGGCGGTGGCGCGACGCTGACCGGCGTGTCGCGCGGCGAGACGAAGTCATTCCGCTTCAAAGCGCTGCACCCGGGCGTGTACATCTACCACTGCGCGACGCCGCCGATCGACCTGCACATCTCGGCGGGAATGTACGGCCTGATCGTCATCGAGCCGCCCGAGGGTCTGGCGCCTGTCGACCGCGAGTTCTACGTCTGCCAGGGCGAGATCTACACCTCCGGTTCGGCCGGCGATCCTGGGATGCAGCCGTTCGATCTGGCTCGCATGTCCGCGGAGAACCCGAGCTATGTGCTGCTGAACGGGGCGGTCGGCTCGGTGACCGGAGACCGGGCGCTGACGGCGAGTGTGGGCGATCGGGTCCGCATCTTCTTCGGTGTGGGCGGTCCGAACCTGACCTCGAGCTTCCACGTGATCGGCGAGATCTTCGATCGCGCGGCGACGTGGGGTTCGTTCAGCTCGATGGCCGAGGACGTGCAGACGGTCTCGGTGGCGCCCGGCGGCGCGACGATGGTCGAGTTCGATGTGCAGGTGCCGGGGACGTACCTGCTGGTCGACCACGCGTTGAGCCGGCTGACGAAGGGCGCGGCCGGCCACCTGGTGGTCGAGGGTGACGAGGCGCCGGAGATCTTCACGCAGATCGAGGGCTAGTCGCCGCAAGTAGGGCAGTGAGTGGGGGCGGGCGCTGTG
>Ga0315338_1001500_pt1 | contig 28900 bp, 27 predicted proteins | sample ASW8metaG_FD_204518 | JGI IMG/M metagenome (GOLD analysis project Ga0315338, IMG submission 204518) | Ammonia-oxidizing marine archaeal communities from Monterey Bay, California, United States - ASW #8 | ecosystem: Environmental > Aquatic > Marine > Coastal | place: USA: California | collected... | reverse complement strand
CCGGTGGCGATCTTGTTGCGGTGCCAGTCGGTCTCAAAACCCGGCCTGCCCGGGTTGGCCAGGTAGTCAAAATTCGTCTCCGCAAAGCCCACATCCCCGTCGTCGATAATGATGCCGTCGTCGATGACGGTTGTGGTCAGCAACTGTCGCGGTTCGAGGGGCTCGAAGCGAGGTTGGTGCGATCGCTGTGCTGCCCGCCGCCGCCGTTTTTCGCTCGAACCCGAGGCCCGCAGTCCGAGGGCGGTGAGCGTTTTTTTCCAGCCGCGGATCGGTAATCGCATGAGCCTGTTCCAGGTGCGGCTGCCAAAGCCGCCTCGCGTTTATGTGTATGTCCGTTACGCAAAGTTAGACAGGTGGCCGCTAATAAGCCGACGTGAGGTGTCCCATAGAGATGCGTGGCCACGGCGAGCGCGGAATGTGCGCACGAACTGCCCCCTCGCGCGGACCGACCGCTCTCTACAGAGAGCAACGAAAGCCGCACGGAGAAAATGCGGATACAAACTGCCCTGCAGTATCCGAATGCCTCGCACCTTCATTTCCTTTTCAACCAAAGCCCCTCGCAAGTCAGGGTAAGCGCAATGCGAAATATTCGCCACAAGTTTTTTTGCCAGAAGCATCAAAATGCGATAAATACGCACATTAAACGTGCGTCGCGATCGATTCCTTTGAGCGGCCTAATAACTGAAACAAGGATGAAATCCGTGCCATCTTCTAAAAGTCCGCGATTGGCCGCTCCGGGGCCATTGGCTCCCGATAAACCCGTCGGTCCGCGATCGGTTCGGCTCAATCTGTCAAACGTTTGCCGCGATACGATACCGATGGAGCCACCCCACCCGGGACATTGAGCTCCACGGAACAGCTGGAAAAGAGCCAAAAGAAAACCGCCGGAGTCGGTCACGACTCCGGCGGTTGGAAAAGCGATCCATAGATTGCTGTTCGCAAATTGCCGTTCACAATTCGCAGCGTCTATGAATCATTTTTATGCGCTTTATGGCATCTCTTACACGCACCCATCATCGCCTGGAAGGCTTCATTGGCACCTTGGGCATCCTTGGCATTGATTTTTTCCAACACGCCGTTGCTGCAGCCCTTCAAGGTATCGGCAGCACCCGCCCATTCCCCGCTCGGGCAACGACTGTCGGCCATCAGGATGTAGTGGGCCTCGTTCAGCAAGGCGGCGTACATGGCAGCCTGCTCCCAGGCCTCGTCGTCCGATGGATTTGCTTTGAGCGCCTCTGAAAGTGCTTTACAATTCGGTGCCACAATACCTTTCATGAGATGTTTCGTGGTCATGGGCCGCGTGGCACCTTTTTTCTCATCGGCCCCTGCCGTTCCCCATACCAACAAACTGGTCACCAGTACGACCAACGTGAGAAAAGAAATTCGGCGTTGCATAGTGTCAATCTCCTATTTTCAATCTTCAGATCGATTAAGCCCGTATGCCCAATAGCATCCTCGGCAAACGCCCCTACATTGCCATCGACATACCCACTTGAGCCACTATCGTACCGCATCATGTGCCGAATCGCAGGGGTACGCAAAGGTCACAATTTTGCGCGCTTCACAAGTACGAACTGGACAACAAATAAAAAATGCTCCTATTGAGACATCGTATCACAAACCATGGCCACCCCTCTTTTTTTCGATCCTGTTTGCATCGAATCGATGTTGCCCAAGAGCGGGCAATGAACGAATAATAACCCCGGCAGCTCGAAGTTTCGCCTAACAACAAAACGCATTGGAGATTTTCTTGGCCCAGTTAGTACCCATTTTTGCGTTCAACTGCGTGGTGGTCGCGCTCGCCATACTGATCCACTTCGAAGTGTTGTATCGGATGGCCGACACGGTGCCATCGCTTCGCATCCGACCTCGCCTGCGGGTGTTGCTTGGAATGTTTGGTGCTTTTGTTGCCCATGTGATTGAAATCTGGGTCTTTGCGGCTGCTTACTTCATTCTCTTGCAATCGGGAAATTTTGGGGGCCTCGCAGGTAATTTTGACGGTTCGCTGATCGATTGCTGTTATTTTTCTTTTACGACCTACACGTCGCTCGGATTCGGCGATATTGAGCCGTTTGGCCAAATACGTTTCCTCGCAGGACTCGAGGCCTTGATCGGTCTGATGCTGATCACCTGGACCGCCTCTTTTATGTTTCTCCAAATGCAGAAGTTCTGGTGGCCAGAGAAAAAAACAGACTGACGTTTTCGAAAAGATTGGGGCAGGCCTCTGCCAGCTACAAAAGGCCACACCCTGCCCACAAAGCGTCGTGGTGGATTGATCGGTCGCACCTACTGTTCACCCAGCGCGGTGTCAAAACGGTGTGTCGGCAGAGGACGACCTGGACGAAAACTTTGGGTCCGAACAAATGCGGCACTCGCCCCAACCGAACGGCAGGTCTCCTCGACCGCCTGCTCGACCAGCTCGATCAAGAGTTCTGGGCTGCTGGCAACCCGAGCGTTGAGAATCACATCGGCCGACGTGGTTTCGCACCCCGCTGCCAGGGAAAGTTCCGGCGGACTCTCGCCACTGATCAGGTTGGCCACGCCGTAAAAACCTTCCCAGAGACCGATCACTTTCAGATGGGCCGTTTCTGCGTTTTCTCTCGCGAGCGTTTCCTTCAGGCGAGAGACAATGCCCAGAAGCAACCCGTCGAGTGAGAAGGGCGCACCGCTCGTTACCCGAAGGCTGCTGTTGAGCCAACCGAGCTCCGCCTCGCCCTCGGCGTAGAGATCGTAATCGAGATCGAGAATCTTCTGGCCGAAAGAACCTTGCTGATCGAGCATCTGCAATACCGCATCAAAACCCTCTCCCGTCTTGGCGGAAACCGAGAGTACGGGTGTCGCCGGCACCTCGCTCGCGAGGAGTTGCTGCAGACGCTCCCGTTCGTCCGCTTCCAGTTCGTCGATCCGATTGATCATTACAAAGTCGGCTTCCTCCAACTGTTTTTTGAAAATGTAGGCGGCCTTGGGCGAGAACCCCTGCTCAGAATCGGTCAATATTCTCCGTCCGTGTGAGGGCTTGAGAATCACGCCGTAGGGAGAAACCGAAAACTGCTCACCGCAAAGACGCAACAGCGGCTGGATGACCGTGGCCACAAGATCGGTGCAACTGCCGACCGGTTCGGCCAACACGATGTCCGGATGATTCTGCTCCTCGAGTGCCGCCACCGTGTCGGTCAATTCGTTGAAGTTGCAACAGAAACAAGCCCCGGCCACTTCCCCAACCTCGAATCCCTGATGGCGCAAAGATTGCGTATCGACCAGATCGGAAGCCTGATCGTTTACGACAATGCCCACCTTGTGGCCCTGCTCCTGATAGGTGGCCGCCAAACGGCCGATGGTGGTCGTCTTGCCGGCACCTAAAAATCCACCGATCATGATAAATCGAATCGGCATTGCCATCGCTTGCATTCTCCACGAAACACTTTTGAACCGGGTAGCTGTAACAGTACGCCTCTGTCTGCGCCCTAACCCTTAGAGGAAACGGTTTGCCGGAAACCGGTTCCACCGGTACGGAAGCCGCAAGGCCAAGCAGCAACGTGCAATTTGACAGCATACACCAATGAGCTTAGACTCATCGGCGCCCGAGAGATAGCCGCGGGCGGGCCACAATCACCCTGAATTCTGACAAACCGGGGAGTTGCGATTGATGAACATCTGCCGCATCAAGATGCTTTGCGGACCTCGCCTACGAGGACTCCTTGTCCTGGTCGCTGTTGCCAGCAGCCTGCTGCTTGTGCGACCACCGTCGACCTGCAGCTGCACGAGTTTTCTCATCACGGCGAAGGATGGTGGATCGGTGTATGGCCGCACGATGGAATTTGGGCTCGATCTTAAATCTGAGATTATCTTCTTGCCCCGCGGATATCGCTTTCCCGAACCCGGCGAGCCCCGGCAAGCCGGCCTCGAGTGGGAGAGCAAGTACGCAATCATCGGTGCCAATGCGCTAGGGATGGAGCTTGTGGTGGATGGGATCAACGAAAAAGGGCTCGCCGGTGGTCTCCTCTGGTTTTCAGATTTTGCGCAATACGCCGAGCCCACAGCCGAAGATCGCGATCGGCAACTCGCCCCCTGGCAGTTTCTCACCTGGATGCTCTCCCGCTTTGCCACGGTCGAAGAGGTCAAAGCATCACTCGATGATGTCAAAGTTGTCTCGCTGCTACAAAAGCAGCTCAACCAGATTCCACCGCTGCACTATACCCTGCACGATGCGACTGGCGCATCGATTGTCGTCGAACCGCGCGGCGGTAAGCTGCAGGTCCACGACAACCCGATCGGAGTCCTCACCAACGCCCCGAACTTTGACTGGCACCTGCAAAACATCCGCAACTATGTCAACCTCTCTCCCGTAAACGCAGGCACAACAGAAGCCTTCGGAGAGAAAATCGCATCGCTCGGCCAAGGGTCGGGTCTGTTGGGACTGCCCGGGGATCCGACCCCTCCCTCCCGCTTCATCCGGGCGGCCATGCTTGCCGCTACCACCAAGCGGTGCGAGACCAGCCAGGAGGCGGTCCGTCTCGCCGATCACATACTCAACAACTTTGATCTTCCGAGGGGCTACATCCGGGCGGATAAGAAAGGAAGATCGATTGCCGACTATACCCAGTGGTCGGCCGTAGCCGATACCAAAAACCTCGCCTATTACATCAAGACCTACCAATATCCGGTTCTGCGACGGGTGGCCTTTGATGATTTTGACCCACAGTCATCAAAAGTGGTCCTCCTGCCGATTGGCCAGACGATTACGTACCCGCCGCTCCTGGACAAAAGCAAGCCGGTCGCTGAAACGGAACCGGGTTCAATCCTCCCTATCTTTGAAGTCGGGCGGATCGAGCCGGAGCGATCTGCGTTTTTGCCCCGAGGCTGGGCCCGCCCGCATATCATCCGATCGGCTGAAGCTGCAAAAAACTTTTTTGACGCGCAGGCCGTCGCCAAGCTCGCGGCCCAGGTCGATTTTGAACAGCAGCTGGTACTCCTGTTCGCCTGGCGGGGTTCGGGACAGGATCAGCTCGAGTACACGGTTGCCGAATCGTATCCAGAACAGGTCACCTTCCGCTACGTGCCGGGCCGGACCCGCGATCTGCGTCCGCATGTCTCGATCTACGCACTCCGCAAAAACGTGACCTGGGAGACGGAGCGGAATCGGTAAGCTCGCACGGGGCCGGGGACTGTTCTCTCGGAGTTTCTGGCCTCCGAGTTTGTCGTATCGGAGGTTGGTGCATCTCAGGGTATCTCGGTGGCAGTCCCGCCGGGCAAGGATATAATGAGCAAGGGCGCCGAGAGAACTTTCACAAAGAACAAAAGGAGTCAACGATGAAAATTGATCTCTACACCAAAATCGTACTGAGTGTTATTGCCGTCTGCCTCGGATGGATTGTTGTGCGGGATATCTCTGTGGTGGATCGTGCCGAGGCCTTTGAAAAAAGGGAGCAGGTCCAGGACGTGCGGCTTGTCGGGATCAAGCGGCACGAGGGTTCCACCTGGGATCCGGTCCCAATGCTCCAGAATACCGAATTCATCCGCGGTAAGGGCCCCCAACTCGACTGAGCTAAAATCGCAGTTGCAGCCTGGTGAACATGCCCGCTTAGCAGGCTCGTCTCGCTGTTTCGCAAGCCGGTCTCCCTGGAGAAAATCGCCGCGTGCGGTAGAATGATTGCCGTGCGTCAAGCAGGCGACCACCAGGGTAGCTACTCGAAAGGAAACTGGACCATGCGCGATTTTTTCCTTACCCCATTGTTGGTAACCGCTCTGTGGCTGCTTCCCACCGCGCTGGCCCGTGCGGATCACCACGCCAATGAAAAACCGCCGCGGACCATCACCGTCAACGGTGAAGGCAAAATCAAGGTCAAGCCCGACACGGCCTCGGTCTCGGCCGGGGTAGTGACCCAAGCAGCCACGGCCCGCGAAGCGCTCGACAAAAATACCGAACGGATGCAGCAGGTGATGCAGGGACTGCGGGAGGCGGGTATTGCCGAGGACGATCTACAAACCTCCCAGTTTTCCGTGAGCCCGGTCTACTCCCGACCACCGCGAAAACCGAACGCACCGCGGCAGGAACCGACGATCATCGGCTACCGCGTCTCGAACACGGCAACGGCAATCGTCCGGAAACTCGCCGACCTCGGCAGTGTGCTGGACAAAGTAGTGACGCTTGGGGCCAATTCGATCAGCGGCCCCTCATTCTTCACCGACAAACCGGAACCGCTGCTCGACGAGGCACGCAAGAAGGCCGTTGCCAACGCGATGCGCAAAGCCAAGCTGCTCGCCGACGCGGCCGGCGTCGAGCTGGGCGAAATCATGACCATCCACGAAGGGGGCGGCTACGCGCCGCAACCAAAAAGGATGCACCGGGCAATGGCCATGGAGATGGATGCCGGCGGCGCGGTCCCGATCGCTGCGGGCACGCAGGAGATCCGTGCGACGGTGAATCTTGTGATTGAGATCGAGTAACCGAGAAATCGGATTGAGTATCGAAATCGCTTATTTGCCGCCCGCCTCCAAAATACCCAAATCGATGTACTGCCCGCCGTCGGTTTGACGGCAGTGGACGGCAATCACGTTCTTGCCGGTACGCAAAGCCTCAATGGATGCTTTTGAAAGCGGCACGAGCGTGGCACTCTGCGTGTAGCCAGCAAAAGTCTGCACCAGCTTCCCGTTCACATAGACCTCCGCATCCTCGTCGTGGTGGATCCGCCAGTACCCGGACACGGGCGGCGCTCCATCAATCTCGAGCGTCCGCCGAAGCCAAATGTCGGGCTCCGTCCACTGCGTGCCCACAATGGCTGCCGGAGAGGAGGCCGAGCCAAAACCACCCTGCCCCACCTTCCAGGCAGCATCGTCAAAATCGACGCTGAACCAGTCTTCGGCCGGCCGCTCTTTCGTATACCGCCACGACTGCAAGTTTCCCTTAATCGAGGTCGGCATCACGGTCACGAGCTTGCGCGGCGGCTCGTAGAGCAGGGCATGGGCCGCCGCCACCCGCGGCACGTCGAACTTGTTCACCGCCCGGTCGTAGGTCAACAGGCCGTTGACCTCGGTCTCCACATCGGTCGTCTGCGTGTAGACCGCCGCCGCCAACCCGCTGTCGATCAGCGGCCGCAACTTTACGACCAGCTCGTGGTAGGCGTCGTTGAGGGCCTGCTTCGATTCATAGCCCCGGTAACCCCAGTTGTCCTTGTCAGTCCAGGTATGGCCCTCCACGGGCAGACCGAGTCCGCCGTATTCGCCCAGCACCACGGCGCGGTCTTTTTCGAGCGGCGGCATCGCCGGGCCCGGATAGGCGTGGATGTCGAGCACATCGCCGCAGTCCCGGTCGGACCAGCCACTGGCATTGTCGATCAAGCGGGTCGGATCGAGCTCGTGGGTCCAGGCTACAATCCGCTTGGTGTCGAACTGGCCCCAGCCCTCGTTGAAAGGGACCCAGAGCGCGATGCTCGGATGGTTGTGCAGCGATTCGATGATCGCCCGCCACTCGGTCTCGTACTGGCGACGCGATTGGGCAGAACGCTCGATATCCGGCTCCTCGGGGCGGATGTGCGCATCGCCATTGGGCATGTCCTGCCAGACGAGTAGGCCCAAGCGGTCGCAGTGGGCATACCAGCGGGCCGGTTCGACCTTCACGTGCTTGCGGACCATGTTAAAACCCATCTCTTTGGTCACGAGCAAATCATAGAGCAGGGCTTCATCTGTCGGCGCGGTGTAGAGCCCGTCGGGCCACCAGCCCTGGTCGAGCGGCCCGTAGTGAAAGAGCGGCTTGCCGTTGAGCAGCAGCCGCTGGTTGCCGCCCGCATCGCGGCCACGCGAGATGTCGCGAAGCCCAAAATAACCACGTGCCTTATCTCCTCCTTCAAGCTGGACTTCGTACTGATAGAGCCAGGGCGCATCGGGCGACCAGAGCTGCGGCTGGGGAATTTTTATCAGGAGCGGCTCGCCCGCCTTCCCGCGCGCTTCGAGCGGGGTAATCGTCTCTTGTTTGTCGCCGAGCGATCGGGAAACGATCGTTACTTTTGCTTCGGGATTGCCCGAACTCGAAGCACGCACCATCATCTGCACTTTCCCGTTCTTTGCATCGGGCACGATCTGGACCCGCTCGATGGCACGCTCGGGGACCGGCTCGAGCCAGACCGTCTGCCAGATGCCGGTGACCGGCGAGTACCAGATCGATTCCGGTTTGCGTATTTGCTTGCCGCGGGCCTGGGTCCCCGCATCGGTCGGATCCCAGACGGCCACCGTGATCTGCTGTGGCCCGGACGCGGTGAGCGCCGAGGTGATATCGAAACGGAACGGATCGTAACCCCCTCGATGTTCGCCGACCTTTCGGCCATTGACCCAGACGCTCGCTTCCCAGTCCACCGCACCAAAATTTAACAACACGCGTTTGCCGGCCCAGCCGGCAGGAACTTTGAAATCGCGGCGGTACCAGAGCCGGTTTTCCGGTCCCACCTCGCGCATTACGCCCGAGAGGGCCGACTCGGCGGGAAAGGGGACGAGAATCTCGCCGTCGAATTTTTCGGGCGGGCCACTCTGAGCCGCAGGCCGGATTGCATATTGCCAGAGGCCGTTGAGGTTGAGCCACGCATCTCGCACCAACTGCGGTCGGGGATATTCTCCATGCACGTTTTCGGGCGAAACATCGGCCGCCCAGCGGGTCGTCAGCCGTCCCTTGGCAGGCTGCCAACTCTGCCCCCAAGTGAAGCCGATCGTGTTCCCGAGAAAAAAAACAAGCAAAGCAACAACAAGCAAACGGAGCATCGGGGAAATTTCCTTACGTCCAGTGATTCGGGTCGGTCGAATGGATACCAATCGGTAAGGGTTTTCTTATACCCGCCCCACCGCTGCCTGACCATCGGGCTGGCAGGGGGCCCGGATACGTTGGCAACCGCGGTCCGGTCCCCTGGCAACGGAAAAACTGAGCTGGCCAGGGAACGGGAGCTGGCAAGTAGACCCCGCACCACACAAAGCGCAACGGACGGCGCATGCATTTTGGTCACGGTCTCTTATGGTCTCTTGTGGCCACACCTTCTGCTGCGATAAGATACCTCGCATCCGCACCGCGCAAGGTCGCAAGGAATTGCTGCGGACCCTTGAATGAAACCCCTAGCAACGAGCAAGCAACTTATGAAATCAAACACCCTTCGCCTCTGGATAGCGTTTGCGATGATCGTCGGGGTGGGCGCGGTGGGTCGCTTGATTTTTCACGACATCCCGAATTTTACCCCCACGGTGGGCGTGGCAGTCTTTGCAGGCCTCTACTTCCGCAACGGCGGCATTGCAGTACTCGCACCCCTGGCCGTGATGGTCATTAGCAATCTCTGGTTCGATCCTTACACAAGCTGGTACATGTTGGCAGTGGTCTACGCGGGCTTGGCATTTCCGGCGGTTCTTAGCCACCTCCTCAGCCGCCAGCACCACGGACGGAAGCGATTGCGGCCCCTCGGCATGCTCGCCTGTGGTGTGCTGCCCTCGGTTTTCTTTTTTCTCACCACCAACTTTGCGGTTTGGCTCTGGAGCGGTTTCTACGCGAAGAGTCTTGCGGGTCTGCTCGACTGCTACGTCAAGGGAATCCCGTTCTACAAATACTCGCTTTGCAGTAACCTGATTTTTGTCGCCGCCGCGTTGGTGGTCTACGAACTTATCGGACTGCTCTTTAGAGAACGGCAATCGGTGGCGATCGAACCGTAAAAAAATTGCCCTGCCACAAAGGGTGATAACGGGAGCGCAGGAGCAGGCGGTTCGGCAGAGATCGGATACTTTTCCAGTCCGCCCCGCAGGGATTCTCAGTTGCCTTCGTTATCTGTGCTGGCCGACTCTGCCGGATCGGCTGAAGAAGGCGCTTCGTTCAAAAGTCGCTCCAGTTTCCCGATTCCCGGGCGAAGTTGCGATGCAACTCCGCTTTGAGTGGAATTTAAACTGATTGCGCTTGCCACTGAACGAATCTCGCGGATTGCTTCCACCATCCGCTTGGCATACTCCACTGAGTCGGATGTATCCTGTTGGTCGGTTGTAGCCAAAAAAGAACCCAAACCCGCAAGAGGTGCAGCCAGGTTTGCCATCAACCGCAATTTGGAAAACCCACCATTCCCGGCCCCCTTGCCCTCAGCTTCATCACGCGACAACTCCAAAGCCAGATTGCCAAGCTGCCGTACATACGCGGTGGCACCACCCTCAGGTGGCTGTTTGAGGACGGTTTGGCCAAGGGCGCTTGCCGCTGCAACACGCAATGCGGTTGGCTTTTGTTCATTGGCAACCAAACCAATCAACACAGAAACCAAAGTGCCATCTATTTGTCCAGTTTTCGCCAATTCCCCAAGATTATTGACCGCTTGCCGCTGGATCCAGATATCGGCGTCGGTGTCACCCTCTTCCGTTAAAATCTCTTTCATTGCGTTGATGACGAGACGTGGATCACGATCCCTAAGGTGACAGTACCGCTTGAGACCGTTTAGCGCCGCCACTCTGAGCGAATCAGGCCAGGGGGGTTGGGCATATTTCAAAAGCGGTTGGTACGTCGGCTGCCACGGTTCGTCCGCCCTGCCTCGTGGTACCCAATTATTTAGCCCACCGATGATTAACATGGCGTTGTATTTTACGGCTGGATGGAAATCATTTCCCGAAGGCTTTGGGGCGCCCTGAATAGTATTCGCTGTGATCTCGCTTCCATCGAACAAAAAGAACCTCTCCCCGACTTGAATCACTTCTTCTTCCTGACCTTTTACAAGGAGACTCTGTGGCCCCCGGATGATGCCCTCCATCATCTCGAGCGTCAATTGGTTGAGAGCATCTTTTGGCTTCTTTTGTCCCGCGTCCTTGAAGAATTTTTTTAAATCCTCCCGCCATTTCCGAATGTTTTTCAGATTGGCTTCCTGTGTCATTTCAGGGAAAAACCATTTGTAAAAAAAATCTTCCAGATTTTTTTTACTCGCCGCACTCTTTGGATATTCACTTTCGCGAAGAATTCTCGGTATCGTCGACCCCTTGCTCATCCTTGCCAAATGGGGGTACTTTTCGTTCTTTAGCTCAGCGTATGCCTGCGCATCATCGGCCTTGCAATGCGATACAGCGGGTACAAAAAGAGAGAGCAGAAAAATTGCCGCTAGCAATTTTTTCGAGCAGCGATACAGATTCCATTGCCAGAACAGGTTGGGGCTCACAAATTCTTCCTCGCTTACTGTCATTTCTCAGAGTGGAAAGCAATCGCCCTTAGGCATTAGGTTACCACCCCAAGACAGTCAGACCGGCGGCGACAATAAAATCCAAGTTAATGTGCCGCATAACGCATTGTCAAGTAAACAAGACGTTGATGCACATCAGAAAGAGGCTCCTCTGGCTCGAAACCACTGAAAACTTTGGCACCTTCAAGGATTCTATTTCTTAAAACGTTTTGAAGTGCTGAACGAGTGCATCTTGTGGATTACTGAATTTCCGAGCCAAGCGGTCGCTTAATTTTCCGGGTGGTCTGCCAAGCCGTATATCGGCCAGATAGCCCACCAGTTCGTCCCTGGCAATGGGCGGTCCATGCACCATAAAGTGCACCCATGCCCATGCGTTGCGATATTCACCCCGCCCCATATCTTTGAGTTCCTGCTTCTCTTCAAGGGCCTGCATCGAGCGAACCCACCCAAAGCGATAGCTCCACACCGTACCGCTGTGATGTGGATTCTTCTGGGAACGCTCCCTCGGAGGAACTTCGTAATACTCCGCCAAACCTTCATCGAGCCAAAGCGGGACCATTGGCAGCGAAGCATGAAGAAGAGCATGGGTACATTCATGCCTTAAATCCGTATGCAATTGATCGGACTGATAAACCAGCACCATCCCCGGGCCATGATTTTTTATGTACAGTGCCCGTCGAGAGGGAACTTTGGGAAACCAACGTTTTACATACCTCTCATACGAAGAACGATTCCGAAACAGATAAATTTCAATCCGCTCCCCGCCCGGAGGAACCCCAAGTCTCTGAAGCAAATCCTGCTGGATCTCGGCAAGTTCGCTAAAGACGGCTTCATGCCCATTCAACGAGAAATCAGCCCGACAGATAAATGGGCCAGCAGCACGAAAATCAACCCATCTCTCCTCTGCACTGGCCTCACTGCGACCCACCAAAAGCAATATCAGCGTGGCGCTGAGTTGCATCAGAATCGCTTGGTGCCTGCGACTTTTTCCAAAAAATAGCTTGAGTTCTCTCATTGCCTCACTTCACACATGTTCGCCACACCCATCGCTGTTAATCTTTTCGCCACCATGTCCGCTAGGCCGTTTTGCGGCCCGAAAACCATCCTCGCCGCCTTCGCGTGCTGGCAGATCGAACACCCTGGCCAATTTCTTTCCCCATTGCAACGGCCTGAGGGTTCTGGCAACAGATCTCCAGTGCGTATTGCTCGCCCACAAGTTCAACAGTTCGAAGAAAGGCACGTCGCATCAGAGGTCTTCGACTTTGTGCACCATGGGCATCCGTTGCAATAAAATGAACGAGCCCTCCAGTGAGTAATTGTTCAGACAATTTTCGAATCGGTTCGCCAAAAGTCCCCACCAGGCTTCCCGCCGTGATCTGCATCAGCCCGCCTGCCTCAACCAGTGGCCGCACCAGTTGCGGCCGATCAATAATCCCCTGATTGCGCTCCGGATGGGATAAGATCCCAACCATGCAAGATGCTTTAAGTCTACCAAGCAACGGTTCGAGAGGAATATAAAGTTCGTGCGGCAGTTCAAGGAGAACGTGTTGTCGCAAATCCGCCAATGACAATACCTCTCCACGGGAAATCTGCTCAATCAGCCCTGCCTCGATCCGGACGTCGGCTCCAGCCAACACCGTCAAGGGGATCGCAGCATGATCGAGTGTCTCTTGGAAGAGTACAACTGCAGATCGAATATCGTCGCCATGGTTGCTGGCATGATTGCCACACTGATGGGGCGTACAAATGATCGTTTCTATTCCATCAGCCACGGCCATTTTTGCCATGGCCAATGACTCGTCCATGTTCGAGGCACCATCATCGATGCCCGGCAAAAGATGGCAATGAATATCGACAAAAGATTCTACGCCCACTTTTACCTGCTTTCTCATAAAACCTGGCGAGCCTTGATAGGCTCTCGTTCAGGCCGAGCCGCATTCTGTGGACTGTACGCTTTTCGGACAGAACGGCTCTGTTCGGTCGGATTGGTTTGGATACCGGGATCACTATTTAGGACTTCAGAAACACCAATCTTTGTTTTCACGCTAAGAGCCTTTTTCCAGGTCCACCACAGAGCGTGGAAGCGATGGAAACAGTGGCGACAAGATAATGGAACCAGGAAAAAACATCGGGCGAAAAACTTGTGCAAAAAGCTACTCTCTGAAGCCTGAACATTAAGTGACCAGCAGTTTGGGCATTTCATGGAAAGGATCCTTCCAGCAAATATCGGTTTGCGCCCTGGAAGCAGGACACTACGGTTTGATGCAAAACTGCAGTGCCCATTCTGACGGTCTGTCATATACCGCGGCATCTTCTTGGCGACCAGACCATTTGTCTGCCTATTGCGCCAAAGTGACAATTGGCGAGCAATGTTTTTTGTCTCAAATTGCGAAACCTGTCCCAGTACGAGACATGCTAGCAGGCCCTCTCGTGCATGGCTGGACGAATAAACAAACCACATCATTTATTTTAAATCCTCAACATAGAACTACTTAAAGCAACGACATGGACTGTTTTTTTCCTTTCGAAAAAAATGGCATTGTGTTTGCTTTTCATCACCTGCATGTGGGTCACTTTCCACATTGCCTGCCTTGCAAATTGCAGCAATGCCTGCAAGCAGCTAGCAACGCGATAATTCCGATCAGGAAGGGAAAAACATGTTAGTTCTGACTCGAAAAATCGGGGATTCCATTGAAATTGATGGCCAGATCACGGTGATTGTCAAGAAGATTTCTGGCAATCGTGTGGTCCTGGGAATCGACGCCCCACAACATTTCCACATCAAACGCAGCGAACTGCCACCCCACGACCGAGAGGACCAACCTTTTGCCGCGGTGGCTGCAAAGTTGCTAAACGCACCCCGGCAATCGAGCAACATGACAGAGGATCTCGTCTTTGAAATGCGCATTTCCAACGAAATGGCCCTGCGGACTCAATAGCTCGAACTGCTTTCCATCCATGCTCTAAAGTCCGAAGCTAGCTACTCGATCTTGCCTACCACTAAAGGCTGGGGCGCGGTTTTGCGAACGAATCGGATTGGGCTCTCTTCAATGTCGCCTGCTCCTGAGCAAAAAGGGGGGCTGGGGAAATAGGTGTCCTGCGTAAGAAAGAAGGATTTTTCTTTATCTGTCGATTATTTTGCTTTTATTGTCTAAACCAATCGTGCGGATAACCGATAAATAGGATGGGTTTGCCTCGCTGCATTATCTGTGGAGCGTCGCAAATTGTGAGCGGGGGGGCCTAAGAGCCCTAATGAACAAATTCGGAACTATGCCTCTAAAATATTCTTTTTGCCTCGTGCTTGTCATGCTTGCATCCACCATGCCGAATTACGAACAAGATGCTTTTGGGGCACCCCCAACAGCATCAAAGCGCACCACATCCGCGCAACAAGTGGCACCGATTGTTAAGGATGTTGCATTGGGTCCCGACGGCTTGCTTCACGGTCAGATCATTGATGCAGCGCCAGGAAATGAAGAAAACCCCGTTGAAATTATTCTTTATCAGAACCAACAGCTAGTTGCCCAAGTTGCCTGTGACGCGAAGGGAAGGTTTTGTTCCGAACCCATTCCCACCGGTATGTATACGGTAGTCGTCAGCAATCACCTCGGCATTGGGCCATCAGTGATGGTCCGCATCTGGGCTCACGGGACAGCGCCGCCATCTGCAGTGGAAAGCATGGTACTTTCAAGAGCCGAGTACCCGGTTTACCGCGGACAGTTTGACTGGCCCTCTATACGAAGTGTCTTATTTCGCAATCACTGGGTCACAGCAGCTGCGATCGGGGCGGCGATTGCAATACCAATCGCAGTTACATACGAGAAATATTCGTCGAGTTAGATTGTTGTTCGTCGAACGTTTTTGAACAATGAAATCTATTGCTGAGATCCAGGGAACGATAGAAACATGAAACATCGTTTCAAATTAATGCCTATTACAGTTTGCACCATCCTCTTCTGTCTTCCGGTATTGGCTGGGGAAGCGTCAGAGTGGCAGCGAGGAGCCGATCATTCGTCTGTTCGAAAAGAATCTGCACTTACCGATATTGTGCTCGGTGCTGGGGGTACTCTCCAGGGACAACTCCTTGATGAAGCGGGAGAACCGACTGTTGGCAAAACGGTTCGTCTTCTAAGCGGGGGTGTCGAAGTTGCCTGCGCCACGACCGACCAGTTTGGGCAATTTAGAATTCTCGCTGTTCGGGGAGGAACACACCAGTTGATGAGCGGTGACCACTCCCGTTTTTTGAGAATCTGGACCCAAGATGTAGCGCCACCCGGAGCCAAACCGCAAGTGGTGTTTTCCACCGCCCCTGTCGTTCGAGGTCAATTTGGAGGCACAATCGGTCCGTCTATGCCATCCATCCACCCCTGGCGCTATCTCAATCACCCGGCAACCCTTGGGGGGATTATCGCTGCTGGGCTTATCGTACCAACTGCCATGCACAAACCTACGCCAGACGCGCCCTTTCAAGTTCGCGATGCTAGTTAAGTTGCGCAGCTACCACGAAAACAGGCCTGGGTGGTCTATCTTTTTCCTCACCCGAATCGCTGAAAAACAGACGGCCTAAATCTTGGGCAAATCGAGCTGTTGCGAGCAACGACTGATAGCACTGTTATCACCTCGACGCCGCTTTAGAGAATATCCCTGGCTTGGCAGATCGTTTGCTCTTTTCATCGCGCCGCTGCCCGGCTATCATCCCGCCCCCCGACGGGTTTTGAAAAAAAGCCCTACAGGTACATACATGGAGATCCTCTTCGTCAGCGGTTGCCCATTAGTCGCATTGCATCAAGTATGTTGAACCGTCGAGCACATCTTTTTGGTTTCTTCGCAGCAACTGTCGGAATTTTTTCCAACAGTCTCTTGATTGCGGCACCAGCCGGCTTTCTCCCACAAACAATCGATCTCACTCTGAATCGAGACGATATGCTCATCGGTCGCATCGTGGATCCGAGAGGACAAGCGGTTGCCAACACCGATATAACGCTCCTCGACAACAATGAAATTGTTTCCCTTGTTAAAAGTGATCTTGAGGGAAATTTTCGTGTTCCCAATATCAAGCCGGGCACCTATCGATTAGCGAGTCACAATGTGACACAAATATGTCGCATCTGGGCCCCAGGGACTGCACCGCCGGCGGCAAAACAATCGGCGTTGCTCGTTACCAACAAACCGGTTACCGCAGGCCAGGTGGCTCCGCTGAAATATTGGTTGGCCAACCCTACGGTCATGCTTGGAATCGCCGCAATCGTCATTGCCGTTCCCATCGTGGCCTTCAACGTTAGTAAAGACCGCGACGTCCCGGGCAGCTAGCGACTCGGCTTGAAGATAGTCACTCCAAGCGGTGGCAGAGTGACTTCAAGAGTGTACTTACGGCCATGCGTTGATTCGGCGATCGCTTTGACACCAGGTCCATTTCCGACGTCACTTCCTGCATAGTAGGTGGAGTCGCTGTTGAAGATCTCCTCGTACCACCCTACCGCTGGAACACCAATGCGGTAACCGGACCGGACCATTGGCGTAAAATTGCAACAGACGACGAGAAAGTCCTCGGGGTCCTTCGCGCGTCGCAAATAGGCAAGCGTACTACTATCGTAGTCGTTGCAGTCAATCCACTCAAAACCATCCGGACTGAAATCGACTTCATAGAGTGCTGGATTTTCTCGAGCGATCCTATTCAGGTCGGCAACGCAACTCTGCAGGCCCCTGTGGCTCTCCCACTGCAACAGATCCCACTGCAAGTTGCGATCACAACCCCATTCGTTCCATTGGCCAAAGTCGCTCCCCATGTACAACAACTGTTTTCCCGGATGTGTCCACATATAGGAATATAAAAGTCGCAAATTGGCAAATTTCTGCCAGAGATCACCGGGCATCTGATCCAGTAATGAGCCTTTCCCATGAACCACTTCATCATGCGAAAGTGGGAGACAGAAGTTTTCCGTGAAGGCATAGATCAAGCTAAACGTCAGTTCGTCATGATGGAATTTGCGATGCACCGGTTCGTGACGCATGTAGCGGAGGGTATCGTTCATCCACCCCATATTCCATTTCATGCTGAATCCCAGGCCACCGAGATACGTAGGTCGCGAGACCCCTGTCCAGGCGGTCGATTCCTCAGCAATGGTCAAGACACCGGGAAAATGAGAGTGAACCTGTTCATTAAATTCCTTGAGCAACGAAATTGCTGCTAAATTTTCGCGACCACCAAACTGGTTGGGAATCCACTCCCCTTCCTCGCGGCTGTAATCGAGATAAAGCATGGATGCTACCGCATCCACCCGGAGCCCATCGACGTGATATTTGTCGAGCCAGAACAGTGCGTTTGCCAGGAGAAAGTTCCGCACCTCATTGCGGTCATAATTGAACACCATGGTACCCCAGTCCGGGTGCTCGCCCTGTCGTGGATCGGCATGCTCGTAAAGCGCAGAACCATCAAACCGCATGAGTCCATGGCCATCTCTGGGAAAATGAGCTGGCACCCAATCTAGAATGACACCAATATCATGCTGGTGGCAATAATCCACAAAATACATAAAATCTTGTGGCGTGCCGTAACGACTCGTCGCCGCATAGTAGCCTACGGTCTGATAGCCCCAGCTTTCCGTATAAGGGTGCTCACTGACCGGCAAGAGTTCTAAATGGGTATACCCCATCCGCTGGCAATATTCGACCAACTGATGTGCTAGATCGCGGTACGATAACCAGCCGTTTTCACGACTTCCGTCTTGTTGCCAACTGCCGAGGTGTACTTCGTAAATTGAAATTTGAGCGTCGAGACAATTTTTTCCCGATCGGTTCTCCATCCACGCACTGTCTTTCCAACGGTAGTTTTCGAGATCGGCCACAACCGACGCCGTGCGCGGAGGCAACTCCGCAGCGAACCCGTAGGGATCGGACTTTTCAAGGACTCCAGATGCTGTTTCCAATCGAAATTTATAACATTCTCCCTCGGCAATTTGAGGAATAAATAATTCCCAAATACCACTGGGGATGCGTTTGTACATTTGATGTGAACGACCGTCCCATGCATTGAAATGACCCACCACCTGGACTGAAGTTGCATGGGGCGCCCAGAGAGAAAAATTCACACCCTGAACATCCTCCACGGTACGTAATTGGGCTCCCAAACGGCTGTAGGCACCCCAATGACATCCCTCACCCAAGAGATGTAGATCGTAATCGGTCAACAGCGAGGGGACCTCTCGAGAGTCAGTCATTGTCTTCTGTACATCTGATGGTTGGGCCGTGCGACGACGGGAACGGGGTCCATTTTCGCCAGTCAACGATTTCATCTCCCGATCCTTGCTGCTACAGTACCTAGTCCGTGTGACGATCCAAAGCGTTACCACTGCAAAGTATTGTCATGCGGTCGCAACCATCGAATGATGTTGGATCGATGTAGCAACCGGGAAGTGCCTATCCGATACGTTGTCCATCCGTTGTTTGACGCGAAGTTGTTTGACGCGAAGTTGTTTGACGCGAAGTTGTTTGACGCGAAGTTGTTTGACGCGAAGATGCCATACCCTTCTATCGTTTATCGTAGGGGTCACGTGCGACAGACGGTGTACCCGAACGATGGGGACCATCCTGGATCCTTTAACTTGACCATCACCAATTGTTGGTGTCAACTCAACCGACGCGAGACGGTGGAATTTCAGCGCACGATCCACGCGCTGCCAATAATCCTGATGTTTGATAGGAACCATACGACCGAAATGTTCCCACTTCCAACAATCCTCTCGCCACTGAGATAAACCGTACATGATTCCCTGATAAACATACCGACTGGAGGTAACCAATTGGACCTCTGCGTGTCGTTCAATAGCCTCTAGCCCACGAACGAGTGCCAAAAGAGCCCGCTTTTCTTCACAGCCATGGGGCTCAAAATCACTAATCTCAAGTCGCCAATCATTGGTAAGATCAACCAGTTTAAATCTCCAAACAGGCAAATTCCCCGCTACAGACTCACAAATCAAGCGGTATCGAGCGGCAGTCGCAATAACCATGAAGTTGTCCCTCCACCCTGTAAGCAAGTGGTGTGATTGTTTACAACACCAACTGTACCAGTCACTTATCAAATATTTTTACCTTCTCCACAAGTCAAACAAACCGGGAGTAAGGTTTTACTTATCGTCAAACACTTCCCAAATTCACCATCTTTACTTCTCATACAAAGGAAACCTTTTGCTCTGAGCGTCCCTGCGAGCGACATAACCGGTACCAACCCTCACTCCTGCACCCACCGAGAGGCGACTGTTACGATGACCGACAAAATAATCCCCCGAAACATCGCAAGGAGATTTTGAGAGGATGGCGATCCCGAACATTCTGATCCAACTCGACACTGACGAGCAGGTGAGTACTTTTGATAGCGTTGTGGCAATCGATTCCAATGTGGACCACTTGCTTCGCCACAACTGCGTCGAACCATTGGCGGTGCGGGAGCTCGTTCATGGTGCAATGTTTACCCGGGGTGGCGATGCACTAAAAAATACGGCTATCTTTGTGGGTGGTTCAGATATTCTGGACGGTGAAGAGGTATTCGATGCGGTACGTAACTCTTTTTTTGGGCCAGTTCGGGTTTCTGTAATGCTCGACTCGGGAGGCTGTAATACAACAGCCTCGGCTGCCGTCCTTGCAGCAGCATCCCATATCCAACTCGAGGGTGCCACTGCCTTGGTGCTGGGCGGTACCGGACCGGTAGGCGCAAGGATCAGTCGTCTTTTAGCGAGGCAGGGCACGGCTGTCCGGGTAGCATCTCGCAAGCGAGATCGCGCAGAGAAAACCTGCGAGAACATCGCTGCGCGGATCCCGGATGCAGCGCTCGACGCAGTGGCAATCTCCTCGGAGAATGACTTGATCTCAGCGATAGAAAAGGCGCAGCTTGTCTTTTGTGCCGGTGCTGCCGGAGTCCAACTCTTGCCGACTTCCGTTCGCGAGGCAGCCATTGATCTTCGGGTTGTGATCGACCTCAATGCAGTGCCACCCCATGGTGCTGAAGGTATTGCAGTCCACGATCGTGCCAAATCCTATGGGCAGGCAATCTGCTACGGGGCGGTCGGCGTAGGTGGAATGAAAATCAAAATTCACAAGACTGCTCTACGAAGCCTTTTTGAACAGAATGACCTCCTTCTGGATGCCGAAGAGATTTTTGAAATCGGCCAATCGCTATTCTAAAGACCAGAGATCGCTATTTGCGACTCTGTATTTTTCCAGCGCCGCTATCTTTTTCCAGCACTGCTATATTCTTCCAGCACCATAGAGCAACCATAACAATAATATGGTGCCGCTTAAAAAAATCAGGACTATCGTCCTGCGACGCCGTCGACGTTTTTTTTCTTCTGGCGTCAAACGCCGAAGTGGGATCACGCGCCCTTTATGGATAATGGTTTGGGGATGCTCCTCCACCTCTATCTGCGTTCCACTCTCGACCACCGCTACCGCCGAGGGACAAAAGTCGTACTCCGAAGCGTCGTCTTCTGACAAATCGGTGTTGGGTGCCACGGGCGCCATCGGATCCGACGCGACAGGCTCGCGGGTATCGCTGCGGCTGTCGAGTTGCTCTTTTGAGGAGACGGCCGGCGGCTTCGCGCTCGTTGTGTGAGGGATTGTGGGGGGATCCGGAATTCGATCTTCAAATCCCTGCATTCCCCTTGGAGCATTGGGAGTTTCCGCTCCTGCCTCTGCCTGAGTCGAATCGGGGATCTGGACATGCCCGCGACAATGCGGACACGCCACTTGCTTGCCAACCATCCCCGCTTCAATTTGAAACTGTCCCGAACAACGGGGACACTCAAATCGTTGCACGCATCTCTCCCATCTCCGAATGGCCACTTCAAGACAGCACCATCTCAAAACAGCCTAGTACCTGATACGATATTTTTATAACACGTGGCAAGATTCTGCCAACTCCTTATAACTTTTCTTTTTTAGTAAAATCAAGCATGGCCGCAAAAAAAAGCGTTCGCACCATCAAATCAAGTTGGCTGGGATGCCACGCCTTAGAGAACTGGAAATGCGACCTCACCTGTGCAAGATGTCCTGTGATATATTATTTTCACTCAGCGATGTCCCAACTGCTGCGCGAGGATAGCGGCATGTGAATGCTCATTGCCAGACCCTTCCGAAAGAAATCTCCACATGGTACTCCGCCAGTTAGGCCATACAGGCATGCAGGTTTCGCCATTAGGGTTCGGCGCGTTCAAAATTGGCCGCAATCAAAAAACGCATTATGGATATGCCTACAATCTGCCGAGCGATAAAGCAACAGAACAGCTTCTTAACGGTATCCTGGACTTGGGAATCAATGTCATTGATACGGCGCCAGCGTACGGACTTAGCGAAAAACAAATCGGACGATTTCTTCCGGCACGTCGAAATGAATACATTCTTTCAACTAAAGTCGGGGAACATTTCAAGGAAGGCATTTCCTCCTACGATTTCGGCTCACAGGCCATCCGCGAGAGCGTTCAGAAAAGCCTCCGACAGCTCCGTACAGACCATCTCGACATTGTATTCATTCACTCCAGTGGGGCGGATCTCGAAATCCTGAATGAAACTGCGGCTGTCGAAACCCTGGAGGCCCTGAAATCCGAAGGTTTGGTTCGCGCGATTGGTTTTTCTGGGAGAGACACGGTTGCTGAGCAGCAGTCTCTCTCCTGGGCCGATGTCCTGATGGTGGAGTACCACTGTGAAAATATCGACCATCGTGACGTGGTCTGCGAGGCAGGAAAGAGGGGAGTGGGTGTGATTGTCAAGAAAGGGTTGGCGTCTGGGAAGTTGAAACCAGCAACAGCAATTCCATATGTCCTAAAGAACCCAGATATATGCACGCTTGCCGTGGGCGGACTGAATCTTGAGCACTTTCGTGAAAACACTATCCTGGCAGCGAGCGCAGTGAGTCGTTGACCGACATGGCATCTAGCGCCCATGAGAAAGCAATCGTGCTAGAGATTCTCTCGAGGAGGCGGGCAGCTATTTTGCCGAACGTGTAAAACGACCACTCCGCCCACCTGTTTTTTCTTCGAGGCGAATGGTCTCAATTACCATTTCTCGATCGATCGACTTACACATATCATAAATTGTTAGTGCAGCCACACTCACGGCCGTCAAAGCCTCCATTTCCACCCCAGTTCGGGCCGAGACACCGACAGTGGCCCAAACCTCAAGCGTCTGATCGTCAGGAAATTGAAAATCAATTTCGACGTGTTCGAGTGCAAGAGGGTGGCAAAGGGGAATGAGGGTTGCGGTCTGCTTGGCCCCCATGATCGCGGCGAGGCGGGCTACCGAAAGCACATCCCCTTTTTCAAGGCTTCGCTCTCGAACACGCTCCAGCGTGGAAACGGCCATGCGAATCCGGCCACTGGCCCGGGCCATTCGGTCGGTAACTGCCTTCGAGCCAACATCCACCATGCGGCTTGCCCCCTGCTGATCAAAATGGCTTAACTGGCCCATGACTCCAACTCCTCGCAAACACCACTTTGTACTCAGGACTCACTCGAAGACTTAGCCCTCATTTTAGGACAAACGAGTCCTGCGTCGAGTAGTCCGCTAGTCACCGAATATTCTGGCATGTGCACTTAAAATAAACGGTATGAAGATCTTTTCCAGGAAAGAGAGTCCGCCAAAACTACAAAAAAACCCGCCCCCGGCAGTTACCTGCCGACGACGGGTCTAATAATCATTTACAAGACGAATCGCTTCGTCGTCTCGACTAAACTTCGTGCGGCACCAAACCGGTATCAATCATCTGCAGAAGCTTGGAGATACAGAGTTTATTCATACTCGTATGCCTTTCATGAGCTTCCACTCTCAGTGACTCGTGTAAACTTTTTGGCATCCGAACTGTAATGACCCTCGTGGGCTCCTGTTCGCTAACCTGCGTGCGACCTTTTTCACGAAGTTTTGCCAGCATCTGCTGGATATCTGCGTATTCCTCTGTCTTTTCAAAACTCGCCAGTGCCTGCGCATCAGGAAAATTCTGGCGGATCACACCATTGATTCCGAGTACCTCACGATAAAACGTTACCCAGTCGGGATGCTGGGTATATCGCTGATTGGCCTGACTACGAATGGCCCTACGTTTTTCTTCCTGATTGTTCTGACTGGAAAAAGCATTATGTGCCTGCTGAGCCTCGAGCATCACGTCTCCTCCTTGCTTTAAACTTCAAACGATTTCACACCAGGTATCCGTTCCTGTTGCGGTCTATGGTCGAGTACTTTCTAAAATCATTGCGTTGGAGTCAAGAGCAGCATGGATGTCGTTGCAGTGCCTACAGTTAAGCCAAGCCATGATAGCTTGCTATCAGGTTAAGCATTGCTGCTTAGCCGGGAGGCACTCGGCTCTGTGCCTAATAAACGGGCACACCTCGAAAGTTGCTCTTTTCAGGTGTCCCAGATTTTTTTTATTTTTTCTGGGTCAGTGGGAGTCGGCAATTACCAGAATGACTCCCGGTCAAACACTAGGGAGCGCAATCCATGGCGTTCATTAGGGAAAAACGTGTAACTACTTGCGATCAAATGACTTATTCGTTGACTTTGTCTCGGTGGACATTTACAATAAGAGTTTTGGCGAGGATATTGCCCCGCGGCCGCTGGGAAACCCCCTCGACGGTGATTGTGAGTCATTTTCCGGTGGCACCCGGTGGCCTCATGGCGGTGGGGGCAATCATGGATTTCTCGAATGACCACCATCATATGCTTGTTGGCAAAAAGGGATGAGTGACTCGACAGCTAGCAATCTGGGGACCGGTGACAGGCCGGTAGAGCCGAACCAACAGGGGACCGTTCCCGGTGGGTCCGATCCGGCTGGCATCCCAGGGCCAGATATCATGATCCCGGAGGTTCCAGGAAAGCCCGTCACTGGAGAAAACGTCGCACCGGACGATGCGACCATCATTTCCAATCGAGCCATCCCACAGCCCACAGCTGGCCTGGGAACCAACCCCGCTGAATTGGGACGGGTACTCGAGGGGGAGCGGTTGAACCATTTCCAGCTCGATGCCTTTATCGGTGGCGGTGGTATGGGTGCCGTTTTTCGCGGGACGGATACCGCCCTTGGGCGTACAGTTGCAATTAAAGTCTTGCTCCAGCAATACGGCAATGACGAGGAAACCACCCTTCGTTTCCAGAATGAGGCACAAAGTGCCGCTCGGCTCGATCACGAAAATATTGCCCGCGTTTACTACGTTGGCGTGGACCGTGGCTGGCACTACATCGTACTGGAATATGTCGAGGGGGAAAATATTCGCGATTTAATCTACCGACATGGCCCATTCTCACTCGAAGAGACCGTTAACTACACCCTACAGATTGCTGATGCCCTGGACCATGCCATCAGTCGTGACGTGGTACATCGTGACATCAAGCCCTCCAATGTACTGATCAGCAAAAGTGGGCGGGCGAAGCTTGTCGACATGGGTTTAGCGCGACTGCATCAAGTCGAAAACTCGCAAGAGGATCTCACAGCAACAGGCGTTACGCTAGGAACGTTTGATTACATTTCCCCCGAACAGGCCCGCGATCCGCGCAACGCCGATGTGCGCAGCGATCTCTATTCACTGGGCTGTACTATCTACTTTATGTTGACTGCTGAGCCACCTTTTCCAGAAGGCACGATGCTGCAGAAACTATTGCAACATCAGGGTGATAAACCACCCGACCCAAAAGCACTCCGCCCCGAGCTTCCTGATGCCATTTGCACGATTACGAAAAAGCTCCTTTCAAAAAATCCGGCCGACCGATATCAGAAACCGCTTGAACTATCAGCAGATCTATTATTGCTGGCTAACGAGCTGAACTTGCGACCTCTGCGAAACAGTTCTGTGGTGATGACGCCGGCGACCACAACACCATCCTGGACCGTCCGGCATTTGCCCTGGATTGTTCCGATCTCACTTTTAATTTTCATTGCGATGCTGGTGCATTACACGAGTAGGTCGCCAAGCGAAGCGGATATAGACATCTCCCAGCACAGCAGCAGCGACCAAAAGTCGCCCAGGGCCCCTACAGCAACGGCACCAAACCCACTCGGTAATAGCGCAGATCCTTCACTGTTCCCGGCCATCGACGGGGAGAATGCATCTAAAACCATTCCCATAATTCCTCCCAAACCTTTCAACGAAACAGTGTCAGAGACCGTCGACAGCGGAAATGCGATCATTCCAGGTAAAGCACCCGGCCGGGTGCAACGGAAAGAGGGTATCGCACTCAAGGAAGAGCAATCCCAAAATCCTGGCAACCAAAAAGCAACGGATTCAAACAGCATTGAAAAACCTCTGGTGGTCGCGCGCTCGGGCGAAGGTGAGGGAAGTTTCACATCAGTCGCCAATGCCTGTCGGCAAGCCACCAATGGCTCTGTCATCGAACTAAATTACAGTGGGCGACTACCGGAACCGGAACAACCCATCCTGCTGGCACAGCGCAAGCTAACCATTCGCGCTGGAGAAGGCACGCAGCCAGTGATCCATTTCCAACCCAAAGGCCCCGATCGCGCGCTTTATCCCAGAAGCATGATGACCATTGCTGGTGGATCACTGACTCTCTCCAACGTACACCTTGAACTCGAAATTCCAGCCTATGTACGCTCCGAAGGATGGACACTCATTGAGGCGGTACTCGCCGATCAGATTCGCCTGGAGAGATGCACACTCACGATTCGAAACAGTGCCGACGACCGTTCAGCAATGTATCGCAACGTGAGTTTTTTCCATGTTAAATCGCCGCCGGGCCGGGACCGACCGATGACAGACGATGTCATTACCCCCCTACCCCGAGTCAACATTGAACTACGTGACTGCATTGCCCGTGGCGAAGCCGTTTTCCTACGAGGCAATGCTGTATTCTCTGTCCATTTACAATGGGAAAATGGATTGCTGGCGACCACCGAGCGACTGGCAGACATTGAGGCGCAGGCGACCGCTCTTCCAGAGGATGAGTGGTTAGAAATCGATTTGCAGCATGTGACCGCCTTTATGGCAAAAGGACTCTGTAAAATGACAAGTGACGACGACGAGCGACGTCTGAGTCCAGTTCGCATTGACTGCACCGACAGCATTCTCATCACAGACGGCGCACCCCTCATCGAACAAGCGGGTCCCGCCAGCGAAGAAATTTTTAGGCACCTCGTACAGTGGAATGCGGATCGCAGCTTTTATGAAAACATTGATACCTTCTGGCAAATCGACAGCATGGAAAACACGATGGTGTCGGAATGGGATTGGGAACGATGGCAACAGTTTTGGGGACCAGGACGCGAAAGAAGTGAACGACCGCCACCGGTAATCTGGACGAGAGCCCATTCCGACGACCAGCCTATTTCGCTGCAGCAACCAAACGATTATTTGCTGGCAACGACCGATGCGAATCCTGCGCGCAGTGCAGCAACTGATGGAATGTCTGATGCGGGATTCCAGATCCTGTCATTGCCGACAATACCGCTACCTGCCCTCACATCAAGCCGCCTGGAATGGTCTCCAGCCGACGATGTTCTTGGGGAGCCATGATTTGTTTTCAGTTTCGGGGACAACCCACAAAGAATGTTTTGATCGCCAAATCATCAACCATTGGTTCGCAGTGCACACTGTATAAATTTTGCTTCATTCCCCTTAAGCGGCCAGAGCGGGAATGCTATCACGGTTGACATGCGGTGGGAGGCTGGTCTAATAAAGGTTGCAGTGGCATCACTCGGAGGTCGACGCTGTGGCAGGAGCACCCATTGCTGTTAATCTCCGCCCCACCTGTGAAGCCCCCATCCCGATGTATGCAACAAGATTTTTGCAACCATTAGAGGAGAACGATTAAATGTCAAAGATTGGAATTGGCTTTTTATGCTGTACGGTGGTCATCGTATCCCTTCTGGTCGCAGAACACCGAGCCGTTGCCACACCTGCTTTTAGCAAAGAATTTGTGAAGGTCTATGTCGACCCCGTGAAAGACGCCACAGACCCCGACGAAAAGGCTTTTTATCTAGCGGCTAAAGCAAAAACCGGAAAGTGCTGGATCTGCCACGTCAACATGACGTCAGAGGGTGAAAAAGGGCTTGGAAAGAAAATTCGCAATAACTATGGAAGGGCGCTCTCTGAGTTTCTTGACAAGGAAAATTACAGCAGCAAAAGACGAAAGGCAGAACCAGAAAAGGTATCTGCAGAAATCCGCGACGCTTTCAAAAAAGTAGGGGCGATGAAATCGGATCCGAACAATCCAGACTCACCGACATTTGATGAGTTGATCGCTTCTGGGAAACTGCCCGGCGACAATCTGCCCAATCCGGAAGATCTTAAAAAAGCAATTGCCGATCGCGATAGCAAAAAATAATTTCCGCTGGCAGGCTACCTTTGGCGGGATCGCCACGAGGATCCCCCGGAAGACGATCCCCGGAATTTGTGCCGCGATTCTGCTCTCGTATTCCGCTGCTTTTGTATTATGGCTGCGCGAGACTGTATTCGATGGCCTGTTTGAGATGCCGGCGGGTTGACGGGGAATACTCCAGATCAAACCAGACCACTTTGCCGTCCTTATCGAGCAAATAGGTCCGTGGGAGATGACGCGTTGCCACCTGAGAGAAAGCAGTGCCCTTTGGATCCAACAGCAGTGGTGCCGTGAAACCAATCTGTTCCACCATGCGTTTTACGGCGCCACCCTGTTCGCCGTAATTGATTGCGACCACGGCCAACCCTTTTTCAGCAAATGTGGCTAAGATCTCAGGCTCCATATCGAGCAATTGCTGGACCGCTGCTGGCGACTTTCCCGACCAGAAACAAACCGCGGTCAAACGCTCTCCGAGGAGAGAGGAAAGCTGATGCTTTTTGCCATCAGTACCCCGCAATTCAAAATCGGGAAGCGCGTCGCCCTGTTTAACGACACACGTTGCCTCGTGCTGTTTTGAGAGATGGATTGGCGGCAAAGTCAATTCAGGAGTCTTGGCAACCTTCGCGGTATTGCGAGATTTTTTGGAATCTTGAGATTCGGAGGAAACAGTGCGTTTCACTTCCGTTGTTCGCTCTATTTCCTGGGGAGACGTCAAAGCCGCCGTCTGATCGGCCGTCTGATCGGCTGGCAATCTACCACTACTCGACCCACTTCCTGAATCACTGCAGCCAACCAGAAAACTTACCGCGACTAAACCCCAAAAGGCCTGTGCACTGAGATTGCTGATTTCCACGTTTCCGGAATCCTTCCCTGTAGAATCTATCCTGTTGCGTTGAGAGACAATGCCCAATCGACCTACAATAGTGTTGCGGAAGGCACGTATTTAGTCAACGGCTGATCTTAACACCCAGTTCTTTTAACTGCCGCGCATCGACTCTGCTCGGTGCACCCGTCATCAAATCGGAGGCCCGTTGTGTTTTCGGAAAAGCGATGCAATCGCGGATATTATCAAGTCTGGCAAACAGCATCACCCAGCGGTCGATTCCCAGGGCAATGCCCCCATGCGGCGGGGCACCGTATTGTAGGGCTTCTAGAAGAAACCCAAATCTTTCCGCAGCCGCGTGTTCATCGATCCCCAGTAAATCAAAAACCTGCTGTTGCTGCTGCTGGTCGTGAATTCGAATCGTACCCCCACCTGCTTCTGAGCCATTGATGACTAAATCATAGGCGACTGCACGAGCACGACCAGGATCTGTTTTCAGTAGTTCAACATCCTGGGGTCGCGGTGCAGTAAAGGGATGGTGCATCGCTGTCCATGACTGTTCCTGCTCATCAAAGGCGAACATGGGAAATTCTACAACCCA
>Ga0315338_1001498_pt1 | contig 28927 bp, 20 predicted proteins | sample ASW8metaG_FD_204518 | JGI IMG/M metagenome (GOLD analysis project Ga0315338, IMG submission 204518) | Ammonia-oxidizing marine archaeal communities from Monterey Bay, California, United States - ASW #8 | ecosystem: Environmental > Aquatic > Marine > Coastal | place: USA: California | collected... | reverse complement strand
TGTTGTGGTTAGCCGCTTTGATCACGAAGAAGGGCTCTACGAACTCGCAATGTGCGGTGCAGCGGTCAATGTTGCTAGTTGGAATGAACTTTCTGAAGGTCAGGTTGTGGATGCCATGGTAACAGGGCATAACAAAGGTGGCTTGGAAGTGGCAGTCAACCGACTCAAGGGCTTTGTGCCGATTAGCCAGGTGACGCTTTATCGGGTTGACGATCTGGAAGAATTTATCGGTCAAAAATTTTCATGTGTCGTCATAGAATTGGATGTCAACCGACACAAATTGGTGCTTAGCCGACGAGCAATACTGGAACGTGAAAGGGCAGAAGCACAAGAACAACTGATTGCTGGACTGGAAGTGGGTGCTATTTGTGAAGGAGTTGTCACGCGATTACAGCCTTTCGGTGCTTTTGTTGATATTGGTGGGATTGATGGTTTAATCCATATCAGCCAATTGAGCTGGGATCGGATTGGACATCCGAAAGAAATTCTTGAAGAAGGGCAAAAGATTAAGGCAAAAATTTCTCGGATTGATCCGAAGACAGGCAAGATCGGCTTAAGCTACCGCGATATAGTTGACAATCCTTGGGATACGGCCTCTTCCCGCTACCAAGCAAATTCTTGTGTTACCGGAACCGTTTCGAAGCTCACCGATTTTGGTGCCTTTGTGCGGCTTGAGGCTGGAATTGAGGGACTGCTACACGTTTCAGAAATATCGCACAAGCGTGTTTTTCGTCCCAGTGATGTTTTGAGCGAAGGGGAGCAGCTTGAACTGCAAGTGCTCTCCATCGATCTAGAGGCACAGCGAATTAGCCTTTCACGAAAAGCCTTGGAACAACTGCCTGCAAAAGCGGAAACAGCGGGAGAAAAGGACGCCCTCAAGGAGCCTCTCGACTCACCCTCGAACATCAAGACGCAGAATCTCGACAAACTGAAAGGTGGTACCGATCAGGCTAGTGGGGGCGAGCAATTTGGATTGAAATGGTAGGCCATTGCGATAGCTTCAAAAGCTTAAAAACAGCGTTACCTTTGCCTGAACCCGATAGTATTCCAATGCGACTGGACGGTTTTCAAAAAACGCTATCTCTTTATGTGGATATGACTTGCAGGGATTTCTGTTGCGGCGTTCGATTTTTCTGTGACGTTTGTCTCTCTTCCGGCAACTTACTTCGCGAAAGGCATCAAACATCGCTTTAGCGGTGATTTGCATGCGAGCAATACCCTTGGACGTCTCAAGCCAAACCGACGAACAGTTGGCCGCCGACGCCGCACGCGAGGGTTCAGACGGTCCGGCGTTTCAATGCCTCTTGGGGCGTTTTCGTCAGAGGGTCTGGCGAATTTGCTTTCGTTTGCTGGGCAACGAAACAGACACGAATGATGCAGCCCAGGAAGTGTTTGTTCAATTATTTCTTAACCGCGGAAATTTTGAAGGAAGATCAAAATATTCTACTTGGGTCCATAGTGTTGCCGTAAGAACCTGCTTGATGTTTCGCCGTTCACGAGGCCGTAGGCGCAAGCACGAAATCACAGATTTGGAAGAGTTTCATACGGCAACAAAAGAGTCCAAGAGAGCAAAACCCGACCTCGGCATGGATTTAATGACAATATTGGAAACCCTAAATGAAAAAGACCGTGCCATGCTGATTCTCAAGCATGCTGAAGGATATAGCTATGAAGATCTCGGCGATATATTCGACCTGTCGGTCAGTGCCTGCAAAATGCGGCTCAGCCGAGCGAAAGACAAACTGAAACAACAATTCCCAGATCAAATATAAATATCATGGCAACCGATCTGTTTGATCAACTCGCTGAAAAAGACGTTCCATCACCCCCGGAAAAGTTTGACCAGCAAGTTCATTGGCGGCTCAACCGGACGTTGCTCACAATGCATTGTTTTGAAATGTGTACACAATGCCTACCGTGGTTTTTAAAACACTTCGTTCCGGCTGTTGTCGCTACGGTTCGCTACAGCTTAACCGGTTGCTATGAAACCACTCGAAGGAATCAACATTAGACTGTTGCAAATCGCCATGAGAAGGATTGTGTTATGAACTCCCCTCGCTTGCTAGGTGCCCACTTGGCAAACATGGGAACCAAGAGTTGTCAAACTACGAGCTGATGGATCGGCTCGGCATTACAATTTTTAGGAGGAATCGAACATGAATATTTTATTTGCTGAAAGCTTTCTGTCTCAGTATCAGTTGTTAGGCCAGGGGGATGCTCAAAAATGGAGTGATAGCTTCGTTTCCAGTTTCCAGACAGCTATCACACAGATTGTTTCCATCGTTCCCAGTCTTCTGGCAATGATCGTCGTCCTACTCGTTGGCTATCTCATTGCTCGAGTCGCGGGCCGACTAGCAACTGCTATCTGTGAAAAGATCGGGCTCCAGATGGCAGCCGAAAGAAGTGGTTTGGTGGAATCGATGCAACAGGTTGGCATTCGGCGAAGCATCCCGTCCATCGTCGGTTTGATGTTTTTCTGGCTGCTGATGTGCGTTTTTCTGACAGCTGGGTTTAATATCCTCGGTTGGGAAGGCATCTCATCCGGAATGGAAACCATCGTTGCCTACATCCCCAAATTGCTTGTCGCTACGGTAGTCGTTGTTATCGGTCTGTTGATTGCAACATTTCTCCGAGGCGTAATCGCTACCAGTGCAGATCGCGCAGGGATTTCTTATGCCCAGCAATTGGCCAGCGGTTGTTATTACATTCTGGCCCTGATGATCTTTATGGCTGCATTTGATCAGTTGGAAATCAAATTTGAACTGTTCAACTATGCCATTCTCATCGCTTTTACCGCTCTGGCACTTGGCTTCGGACTTTCATTCGGTCTTGGTGGACGGGATGTGGTTGGAGGCATCTTGGCCGGGTATTATGTGCGGCAGCGAATGGAAACCGGCGATAATGTCCATATTGGGGACATGAAAGGTACCGTGCGTGAAGTGGGTCCGGTCGCGACGATCATTGAGACGGAAGAAAATGGTCTCATGCATCGACGCAGCGTTCCCAATACCCGAATGTTGAACGAAGCCATCCGTTAAAGAACGGGCTGGTTCATACTCAGTTCATCGAGTACCGCGGCCGAACATGTTCGGCCGCGGTTTTTTATTTCTATGAAAACAACATTCGGTCGTTTGCTACCGGTGTACAATGTAAGCTGCGTAGGAATGCTTCTTTTCAATCATTGACATCATAAAGATCGCGACGATAAAATTCTCTACAGCAGTCAACGATTTTACATGAAGCACATATGGCTCTAAATCAATCTTCCATCAATCGCATACTCTGGCTCTTTGCGACTTTACTTCCGTGCGCTGGCATCGCAAGAAGTTCATTCAGCGATAATATCAACGAACCGGATGGTGCGGACCGGACATTACGATCCCGTGCCACGGTTGTGGAGGATGAATCTGTTGTGGGTCGCCTGTTGCGGGTCCCGCTTCCTATTACCGGCAATGTCGATCGTCGCGTTATTGGACAGATCCAACGTGTCGTCGGAGAAATGCAATCCGAGCCAAGTGCTGCCGGTCGGCGCAGCGTGCTGATTGTGGAATTTGATCCCGGTACTTCGCAATTTGGACTCGGTAGTGAGTTCGAAGACTCCTTGAAATTGGCAAGGTTCCTCATCTCTCCCGCCTTGGACGGCGTGAAAACGGTTGCCTATCTGCCCAGGTCGATCGGGGGCCATGCTCTACTCGCTGCAATGGCCTGTGATCAGATTGTCATGGCACCGGATGCTGTCATCGGAAATGCAGGTGCGGGACATGATTTAGACAATCCTATCGACAAAACCATCTTGAGTGGCTACCAGCAGATCTCAAAGAGTCGCCACACCGTCCCCATTGAACTTGCCGTGGCAATGCTCGATGACAAGCAGAGATTATTGAGAGTAAAAACGGACGAAGGGACGCAGTTAGTGTTCGCTAGTCAATTGCCAGAACTGCAGCAGACCCGCACGATCGACCAGGACGACACGGTCGTTATTTTTCCCGGTGGACAGCCCGCTTTTCTTGCGGGTGGCCAGGCTCGCAAACTGGGCGTGGCGGCCCATCTTGCTTCAGATCGAGAAGAGCTTGCACGGTATCTCGGCATTTCCCGACAGAGCATTCAAATAGATCCGTTGCTGGCAGGGAGGCTAAAACCCCGAATGATTCTTGTCGATCGCTATGTCAATCCACGTTTTGTGGAAACACGTCTGGCAATGATGAACGAGGCCATTGAAAACGACGGCGTTAACCTGCTTTGTCTCTGGATCGACTGCAAGGGCGGCGACCTGGGAGCGGTCACTCAATTAACCGCCTATCTCGCGGAACGTGACGCAACAGAAGTGTTTACGGTCGCCTACATCCCAGGATCTGCTACAGGCACTGCTGCCCTCATTGCGTTGGCTTGTGACGATATTGTGATGCAACCAAATGCCGTTATTGGAGGGGGAGAGAAGTCACTTTCATCTGAAGAACAGACCGATATCGACTCAACAATCACAGATGTAATCATCCCCAACACATTACGCAGCTATGCTCTGACATTGGCAATGTTCAAGAAGAATTTTCCAGTTTATCAGTTTCGCAATCGGCGCACTAATCTAGTGCGATATTTTAACGAAGCAGAGTTTATTCAACTCAACGATCAGCAAGACTGGGAGCGTGGCGAACAAATCACAACTCCCGGAAAGGCTCTGCAACTGACCGGAATTCAGGCCGAAAATGTTGAAGTTGCCACAGCGGTCGTCGATGATTTTTCGGGATTAAAAAGAAAATATGGCTTGTTAGATGATCCGGCACTCGTCGAGCCCAATTGGGTCGACCAACTCATAGGTGCACTCGCCTCACCCGGCTTGGGATGGTTACTGGTCCTTATCGGTATGGCAGGAATTTATGCCGAGGTGCAAATGCCGGGAATCGGGGTGGGTGGTTTTCTCGCAACGGTTGCATTTGCTCTCTACTTTTGGGCAAACTTCATGAATCATACTGCAAGCGAATTGGAAATCATCTTATTTATTGTTGGTGTTTCATGTCTGATTTTGGAAGTTTTCATTATTCCTGGATTCGGTATTTTTGGTCTCGGTGGGGGCATCATGATTCTTGTCTCTTTGATCCTGGCGAGTCAGACATTTGTATTGCCCCGTAGCGACAGCGACCTTCGACAGCTTCGCGATTCATTATTAATTGTTGGCGGAGCTGTTGTTAGCTTGATTATATTCTCATTTGTTTTGCGGCGTTATTTACCAAATACCCCAATATTAAGCCGTCTCATGTTGCCCGCTACGGATGCTCACCAGAGACAGCAGACACGAGATGAATCGCTGTTTGACTACTCTCAATTGCTGGGCCAAATTGGTCGAACGACAACCCAACTAACGCCGTCGGGTAAAGCATCATTTGCTAATGAACTTGTCGATGTGATTTCCGACGCAGAACTTATTCCAGAAGGTACGGATGTTGAGGTGGTCGAGGTCCACGGCGGACATGTTCTGGTCCGGGCGGTTGAATCGTAATATTTTTCTGAATCCGTAAGACATAACCGCACTTTTGTTCATCTCAGTGTTTTCCAATTTGACTTTGCCGGTTCATAAAATATATGCTGGTCCTGTGGAGTCGCTTTGATGGTGGAAAACCTTTTAACAAACTGGACGTAGTCGCTTATTATGGACCCGATCATTTGGGCAATTTTGCTGATGGCTCTGGGACTGGGCCTGGCTGCACTTGAGATTTTTATTCCCTCGGGGGGAATTCTTGGCTTTCTCTCAATCGCATCCATCATCGGCTCGGTCTTGCTGGCGTTTTCTTTTGGCTCTACCGCCGCGGGATTTGTGTTTATAGGCACCGCCGCCGTTGGTTTGCCGGTGGTGATACTTTTTGCCTTTAAGTGGCTGCCCCACACACCCTTCGGAAAGCGCCTCCTGCTGGGTACCCCAAAGAGCGATGATGTACTGCCCGAAGAAGATCCAAGAAAAAAATATCGTGAACTGATCGGCAAGCATGGGATTGCCAAGTCGGCCATGCTTCCAGGTGGTGCCATTGAGATCGACGGGAAAACTTGTGAGGCGGTGAGTGAATCGGGAGCGATCGACCAGGGAGATGCTGTTGAGGTTGTGCGGATTCGCAATAATCGCATGGTAGTCAAGAGATTGGACCTCACCGCACCAAACGAGGATTCGGCAATAACCGGCACAGAGGACCCCCTCTCTCAGCCGATCGATTCCCTGGGAATCGATCCTTTTGAAGACCCTCTCTCTTGAACAACCGATCGGGCCGGGTTACAAAGATTAGAGTTTGCTTTCCTGATCAAATCTTTGTGAGGCTCGGTCATGCTGTGCTTATTCATCGCATCGCCACTGTTGGCTGCAAGTACAGGCGTCTTGATACCGATCGTTGTTTTCGCGATCGTTATTATTATTTGTCTCGTCTTGCTGGCAATTTTCGCCCGGTATTTTCGACTCTGGATCCAATGTGTCACCACTCGGGCACAAATTGGAATCGTTGATTTGCTCGGCATGACTTTTCGCAAAGTGAATCCGGCCATCATTGTCCGCAGCAAAATTATGGCTGTTCAAGCGGGTCTTGATGACTCGAGCGGCATTACCAGCAAAAATCTTGAAGCCCATTATCTGGCCGGAGGAAATGTGCCGTTAGTCATTCGGGCCTGCATTGCTGCCGTTAAAGCAAAAATCGTTGACCTCAATTTCAAGCAAGCAACGGCGATTGACCTCGCCGGTCGCAATGTCTTAGAGGCGGTCCAGACCAGTGTCAATCCGAAGGTGATTGACTGCCCTGCAAGCGATTCGGGAAGGCAGACGCTCGATGCGGTTGCTAAAGATGGGATTCAGTTGAAAGTGAAGGCAAGAGTTACCGTACGCGCCAATCTCAAGCGACTCATCGGTGGGGCCATGGAAGAGACCATTATTGCCCGTGTGGGTGAAGGCATCGTCAGTGCGATCGGTTCGGCCGATTCGCATAAAAATGTTCTGGAAAATCCCGATACGATATCCAAAGCCGTGCTTGCCCGTCGCATGGACTCGCAGACAGCATATGAGATCGTCTCGATTGACATTGGCGATATTGATGTAGGGAGCAATATTGGTGCCCGCCTACAGGCCGATCAGGCAGAAGCCGACATGCGTGTTGCCCGCGCCCGTGCTGAAGGCAAACGGGCCATGGAAGTGGCAAAAGAGCGGGAGAATATGGCTGCCATCGAGGAGAGTCGTGCCAAAGTTGTCGAGGCAGAAGCAGAAGTTCCTCTGGCGATCGCAGATGCATTTCAGAGTTCGCGACTTGGTATTATGGACTATTACAAACTCCGCAATATCCAGGCCGATACAGATATGCGAAAGAGCATTGCCGGTAGCGGTTTCACGAAGTCGTAATGTTTTCTACGGACGTTCTAAAGCGGTAGCAGTTGCTGCCGATGTCAATCTGTAACGTCTCGGGGCATTTTAGCGGAAGCAGACCGGCCTCTTACGGACAAACGGGAGCCTTGCGGCTATTGATGCGGCACGCATATCTGTCAGAATGACAGATCCTGGATTCATGACAGATCCTGGATTCCGAATTTTACAAGGAGTACACCATGACACGTCCTGTCACACTGTTTACGGGCCAATGGGCCGACCTGCCGCTGGAGGACATGGCGCGCAAGGCAAGTGATTTTGGTTATCAAGGACTGGAACTTGCATGCTGGGGCGATCATTTTGAGATCGATAAAGCCATTGCGGACGACGATTATTGTGCTGAAAAACGTGACTTGCTCGACCGCTACGACCTACAATGCCATGCAATTAGCACACATTTGGTCAGCCAAGCGGTCTGCGATATTATTGACGAGCGTCACCAAGCCATTCTGCCAGAGTATGTCTGGGGCGATGGGGATCCTGAGGGTGTGAACGACCGCGCGGCGGAAGATGTAAAAAATACTGCGCGTGCAGCCCAGAAAATGGGAATCGATGTCGTCAACGGATTTGTTGGGTCAAGCATCTGGCATTTACTGTATTCCTTCCCGCCGGTTCCGGAATCGATGATCGATGCGGGATTTGAACAATTTGCCGAACGCTGGAATCCCATTTTGGACGTTTTTGGAGAATGTGGCGTGCGTTTTGCTTTGGAGGTCCATCCGACGGAGATCGCTTTTGACATCTACACTGCGGAAAGGGCGCTCAAAGCTCTCGATCATCGCGAGGAATTTGGATTTAACTTCGACCCCTCCCACTTAATTTGGCAAGGTGTTGATTCCGTTGAATTTATCCGTGCCTTCTCCGACCGCATCTACCATGTCCATGTGAAAGATGCCATCGTCACGCTCAACGGGCGGAGCGGAATTCTCGGTAGCCATCTCAACTTCGGCGATGCCCGTCGTGGATGGGATTTTCGCTCGCCGGGACGAGGAAGTGTAAACTTTGAGGAGATTATCCGAGCGCTTAACGACGTTGGGTACACGGGCCCACTTTCGGTAGAGTGGGAAGATGCCCGCATGGATCGCGAGCACGGTGCTCGCGAAGCGTGTGAATTTGTGAAAAAACTAGATTTCGCGCCTAACAATGTCGCCTTTGATGCGGCATTCGCGGACTGAGTCCGGAAACTCGAGCGGGATGTCGGCGATTCTGCGCCGCGTCCCGCTGCTTGATTTGCAATGTAGCGGCCTCAATGCAGCTTGGCTAAAGGAGTCCCGCTAAACGGGCAGTTTCTTGATAGTCTCGCAGCCCACCGGTGGCCCCCAGCCCGGTCACGCAGCATGCACCGCAGGCCGCCGCCAATCGTCCCGCCGCCGCCTCATCCATCCCGCGGAGCAATCCGGTTAAAAGACCCGCATAAAAACTGTCGCCGGCACCGGTCGTGTCGACAATCTTACCTGGCGGCAAGACCGGCTCCACGTCAATCCAGCAGCCCTCGGAGGTCTGTAGCAGAGCGCCGGCAGCACCCAATTTGACGCCCAGCAGTCCCGCTGCACCTTGATCGCGAAAAACACTGATGATCTCCTGTGGATCGGTGCGGCCTGTCTGATTGGTAGCCTCTGCATGACTCGGTACATAAATATCGAGGTGCGGAAGAATTGTGTCGAGGGGTTGCATGCTCCCACCGTTCCCTGCCGCATCGAGAGCTGTGAGACAACCTTGCTTTCGAATCTCGGCAAAAACTTCTGCCAAATCTTGTTGTACATTTGGCATCAATGAGTAGTAACCTAGAAGCATCATTCGGCTTGCAGCAAAGAGTTCAATGCGATCCAGAAAAAACTTCCGATCGAGTTTTTCAGGCGCGCCGACACAGTGGGCAAAACTCCGTTCTCCGCCCTCATCGATCAACACTGCTGTCGTGCTTGTGGGCGCTTGCTGATGGGTTACGAGATGTTCAAATCCCAGCCCCTCATCCTGGTAGCGGTTGCGGAGCAAATCTCCCCATTGGTCGTTGCCCAGATAGCTCAATGCAGTCGCGGTCATGCCCAAACGTGCCATTGCAATTCCGGTATTGGATACAATGCCGCCTGTCGTCACTTCGATCGGGTCAACCTCTACCAGGCGTCCGCCTCCGATTGCCGTCTCAAGGGGTACGGGACGGACCAGAATATCGACGACGCATGATCCGCAAACAATACAATCAATCGTTTTGTTCATGACTCACTTCAATTCAATAGGGATAACTCAAGCATCACGGGAACAAGCATTTCCATCGCGATTCTCTCTGAACAGTGGCATAAACTCAAACCGGGTCACGTCAAACAGGCCGCGATCACTGAGTTTGATTTCTGGAATTACCAAAAGGGCCATGAAGGCAAGTGTCATATAGGGTGCCCGTAACGGACAGCCCAGGGCCTTTACGCTTTTGTCCAATTCGGCATACTTTCCGCCGACCTGCTCACAGGACCCCGGGGACATTAAGCCTGCAATCGGGAGCGGGAGCAGATGGCATTCGTTATCCGCTACAAAGGAGAGTCCACCCCCAGCATCGCTGATGAGGTTCACTGCCTCGCAGATCTCCTCATCACTGATGCCTACCGCAACCACGTTATGGGAGTCGTGCGCTACAGAGGAAGCAAACGCGCCCCGGGAGATTCCGAAATTTTTTACAAATGCGACTGCTGGATTCGCCTTTTGGTATCGATTTACCACGGCAATCTTGAGAATGTCCTTTTCCGGATCACTCACCGCGTAGCCATCAACGTTCTTTGCTACAGCTGTCATTTTCGACGTTACTAACTCGCCATCAATCGCTTCGATCACATTTAAGGTCTTGGCTCCCGTGGGTACCGGCACCCTAAACATATCGGGGCTTAACTTTCGGGTGAGAAACTGATTGATGGTGGGTGATTGTTTTGCGGCGAAAAGCGCTTTGCCCTGTTCGGCAACGATTTGGCCATGAATAAAGGTCCGCAAAATCTTCCAGTTGCTCAAGTTTTCCACCTCGATGAAATCGGCAGGATCGCCAATGCGGAGCATGCCTACGTCCAATCCGTAATGCTCTACCGGATTGATGCAGGCGGCCTGTAAGACTTTCATGAGATCAACTCCGGCGTCGAGGGCCCGCCGAACCAATAGGTTGATATGCCCATGGAGTAGCTCGTCGGGGTGTTTGTCGTCGCTACAGAGCATGCAGCAGTCGGGATAATCCTCGATCAGTGCAAAAAGTGCATCAAAATTACGGGCTGCAGAGCCCTCGCGAATAAGAATCTTGGCCCCGGCAGCGAGTTTATCCAGCGCCTCTTCCCGAGTGGAACATTCGTGATCGGTGGAAATACCGGCCTCGATATATCTGCGGGCCTGATCTCCGCGTAGGCCAGGGGCGTGGCCATCGACCACCTTTCCTCGCGACCGGGCCGCTTCAATCTTAGCAAGCAACTCCTGGTCTCCAGATAAGACGCCCGGAAAGTTCATGACCTCGCTCAGATAGCCTATTCGTGGATCATCGAGTAAGGCAGCCACCTGCCGGGCATCCATCAAAGCGCCGGACGTTTCAAACGGAGTTGCCGGGACACAAGATGGAGCACCAAAGAAAAACTTAAAAGGAACATCTGCGGTCGCCTCGAGCATGTATCGAACGCCATCCGCTCCGAGGACATTTGCAATTTCATGCGGGTCGGAAACCGTGGCCACCGTGCCATGGATAACGGCCGCCCGAGCAAACTCGGGAGGCAGTAACATCGAACTTTCGATATGGATATGCGAATCGATGAATCCCGGCAGCAGAAACGTTGCGGATTCCTCGCCGCTGGAGGTTATTTCTTGGATATGCCCTTTAGCAACTTTGACCCGTGAAGGCACAATCCGCTGCGCAGCGATATCAACAATATTCCCAAACACTTCAAAAGACGGCATCACTCACTCCACCGATTGCAACGCAGACTGTTTCCAAAGAACCATTACTTTGGTAATTGGAACAGTTCTAATATCAACCTCAAGAGTGCATGACCATCCTGCTTGAACCGGTCCATGACAAATCGTATACAAGACGCCATGCATTATCGTCGTTTTGGCCGCACCGAACTGCAAATGCCCGTTTTTAGCTGTGGCGGCATGCGCTATCAATATCGATGGCAGGATATTCCCCTCGAAAAGGTACCTGCGGACAATCAGGAAAATCTAAAGGCAACCATCTATCGCAGCCTTGAGCTTGGTATCAATCATATTGAAACAGCTCGTGGTTATGGCTCTTCCGAACGCCAACTCGGTCTTGTGCTGCCCACACTACCCCGTGACGAGTTGATTGTGCAGACCAAGGTGGCGCCCGATCCCGATCCGGACGTATTTGTCGGTCAAGTACACGAATCACTCGAGCGGCTACAGCTTGACCATATTGACCTTCTAGGCCTGCATGGGATCAACAACCATGAACGATTGTGGTGGGCGATTCGACCGGGTGGATGTCTGGCGGCTGCTCGCGAGTTGGTCAGGGAGGGCAAGGTTCGCCACGTTGGATTCTCGACACATGCTTCCCTCGATGTCATCTTAGCGGCGGTGAAACATGAGCAAGATGGTGGGTTTGATTATGTGAACCTGCACTGGTATTACATTTACCAACAAAACTGGCCGGCCATCGAGGCAGCCCGGCATCGCGACATGGGCGTGTTCATTATCAGCCCCGCAGACAAAGGTGGCATGCTTTACAGGCCTCCAAAAAAGATTTCTGCGCTTTGCGATCCTTTGCATCCACTCGTTTTCAATTGTCTATTCTGTTTATCAAGATCCGAAATTCACACCCTTAGTCTGGGAGCAAGTTGTCCGAAGGATTTTGATTTACAGTGCAGCACACTTTCCCAGATCGACCAGGCAAATACATTACTACCACCCATCGAAGCGCGACTCAGATCGGCCATGATTGAAGCTGTTGGCCCTGAACTGGCCGACTATCACGGCGAAGGGCTACCCGCATGGCATGAGAGTCCCGGCTACATGAATATGCCGATCATGCTGTGGTTGCGTTCGTTGGCACTGGCCTACGACATGGTTGAGTATGGACAGATGCGGTACAACCTGCTTGGCAATGGAGGACATTGGTTTCCAGGACTCAATGCAGAGCAGATCGATCAGCTCGAATTACAGGAGGCCCTCGCCAAAAGCCCCTTTGCCAAACAGATCCCCGCTTTCCTCCGTGAAGCGCATGCCATGTTCTATCAAAAGCCAAAAAAACGATTGAGTCAAAGCTGATAGCAGTGCCAGTACCACTGCTAGCAGGAAGTGCAAAAATCGTTGTTATCTCGGATCCAAATGAGTTGCTCAAAAGGACCACCACTTTTGGGGGATTTGGCGATTTTTTGTGCTGTAAAAAAATATTTTTCTCCGCTCGAGCGACCGATGAAAAGACTTTCCACCTCTAGCGTTAGCCAAAAAAGCGGTCAATTAGCGAATGACTTTGTTGTTGACCTCTTCGGTGGGTGCTAATAAGCTACAAGTCCTCCTGTAGTTAGTACTTGCGTTCTGGAATCAGAAGATGCCGGGTGGCAATATGCCTTCCCGTCCGCCCCTGGCAAGGATTCCGTTGAGTTCCGTTCCTGCAACCGGTGAGCGTTCACTCCAGATGTATCCTCAGCCCATCCTCCTTCGAATAAGCTGTTTGTGGCTGCTGATTTTCAGCTCCGCGCAGATCACCGCCGGCGAAGACAAAAATCTTCATCGGCAGATCGACGAGCTAGTCGATACGGCACGGGTTGGCCCCCCTTCAGCAATTTGCTCCGATGCCGAGTTTTTGCGTAGAGCGCATCTCGATCTCATCGGAAAGATTCCCTCCACAAAAGAAGCTCGAGAATTTCTCGCCGACGAAGCACCAAACAAGCGAGATCGTTTGATCAAGAGACTGCTGAAAGATCCGCACTTCAACCGGAACTTTATGCGGGTGCTTGATGTGATGCTCATGGAGCGCATGCCGGAAAAAATTGTAAAGCCAGACACCTTTCGGACTTTTATCCGCCAGTCACTGGAAAAAGAAAAGGGATTGGATCAACTGATCCGAGAAATCCTCGTCGCAGATGGCACAAAAAATGACCAACGGGCTTCCGCCAGATTTCTACTCGACCGGTCGGCAGAACCCCATGCGATGACTCGTGATATTGGTAGGCTTCTTCTCGGCATCAATATGGAATGTGCGCAGTGTCACGATCACCCTTCCATCGACGACTACCATCAGGCGGACTATTACGGTCTCTATGCATTCTTGAACCGTAGTTATCTTTTTGGGAACCCGGAAAAAGGTGCGGTGGTCGCTGAAAAGGGAGAGGGAGAAGCCTCTTTTTTTTCTGTGTTTGTTGGAGATGATCCCAAGGAGATGAAGCCCCACCTGCCGGGCGGAGCGCACTTGAACGATCCAGAATTGGATCAAAGTGACCTGTATCACGTTAAACCTGAAGAAGGCGTGCGTCCGATTCCCAAGTTTTCTCGGCGAAGTCAATTGGCAGAAGAACTGACGAGTGGGCGCTACTCTGCATTTCAGAAGAATCTTGCCAACCGAATCTGGGCACACATGCTCGGCCGAGGCATTGTCCATCCGCTCGATTTGCATCATAGCGCCAATCCGCCGGTCCACCCCGAGCTACTCGACTTGCTCGGAGAGACCCTCGTCGCCTTTGATTTCGATCTTCGCCAATTCGTGCAAGAAATTGCACTCTCCCAAACGTATCAGCGAAGCAGCGAAATCCCTTCTCAGCTCATCGAGTATGCCCACCATGCAGACGCAGACAGAAAAGAGGCTCAGCAGCATCAGCAAGAGCACCAGTTGGTCGTCGAGAAAGCAGCAAAACAGCAGAACAAGTTGCGCAATGAGAAATCAGAACTGGAGCAGGAAATTGCAATCCTTGTAGCGCGTCGCAGCGAACTTCAGACAAAAGCAGCTGATGCTCGCGAGAGTGCGAAAAGGCTCAAAGCGGAACGATCTGGTTATGAAGGACTTCTCAGTTCGCAGCAGGAGGCTGCCGGAGAACTCCAAACAGTGTTGCAGCAGGCAACCCATCTTTCGAATCTTGAACCTGAGAATCTGCCCCTCAAAGAGGTGGCGACAAAAACCAAACAGCGGGCCACACTATTGGCTCGAGAGTACAAACAGTCCACCGATCGCGTACAGCAAATGAACGAGCAACTCCGAGCGATCTCAGAGATGGTGAAAGTGGATAGGGATGAACTGGAAGCAATAGAAACAGCTCATCCGGCACTTAAAGACAAGGCAAAGCATCTAGCGGGGCAGTATCAAGACCGCCAGGGGCATTTGTCTGAGTTGCAGAAGAAACTGATCGCCATGGATGCTCGGCTTGAAGATTTTGCCGCCCTGAGCCGGTATGTTCAGTCTGTCGGGCAGGGCAGCAGTGACGATGGATCGCAAACAGAGCCTTTACAGCAACTAGCAGAGCGATGGCGAGAACGCTTCAATTGTGCCCATGTTTTGCCATTAACCGCCGAGCAACTTTCCTGGAGTATTACCGAAGCGGTCGGTGTTATTGATCGTTACCGTGAAGAATTGATGCAAGCGGCAACCAAAGAAGCAGAAACTCCTAAAAATAAAGACTCGAAGGACTCTGATAAAGTAACGCTCGCACAAAACCAACAAAACCAACAAGTCGAACAATCGCTATACACAAAAGTTGAGCAATCACTTTACGATTTTATTGTCAATGTGCACGATAAGCGAGGACAGCCAGATGGAACCTTTCAGGCAACCGCTCGCGAAGCACTTTTTATGAGTCGCAGCAATAGGGTTTTGGGGTGGATCAGTGGCGGCTCCCAAAATCTTGCCAAACGCTTGATGAAAACAAGCAACCCGCAGGAGATTGCTGACGAGTTGTATCTGGCTGTTCTTTCCAGATATCCCGACGAGGAAGAGGCCGCCATCGTGAACGTCCATCTCGAAAAAAGTCCCGAAGAAAAACAGTCGGCACTTCATGATCTTGTCTGGGCACTGGTCAGTTGTGCGGAATTCCGCTTCCAGCATTAACACCAAGCCCGCAACTGAAAAACACATCCAGCAGGGGACAATAGCGTGCACAATAAAAAAACATGCCGCCCGGAAGAACATCGGGTTGCTCGGCGTGGTTTCCTGCAAGGCGCTGCTCTTGCCGGCAGTGGATTCTTGCTCGGAGGGGGGCTCGCCAGACTTGCCACAGCGAATGAACTTGCTGCCGGTCGTCGAAAAATGCTGGTCATTTTTCTCGATGGTGGTTTGAGCCAACTGGAAAGCTGGGACCCCAAGCCGGGGACCGACGAGGGTGGACCATTTCGCGCGATTCCAACCTCGGTTCCTGGAATCCATATCAGCGAATTGCTCCCCCATACCGCAAAGCAGATGCATCATTTGGCACTCGTGCGGAGCATCAGCACCGGTGAGAAAGATCACACGCCGGCAAAATACCTTATGGAGACAGGCCGCAACATGAAAACGGGCGGCGACTTTCCCTATCTCGGCGCCGCAGCAGCGAGCAAACTTGTACAACCTGAGGATGTCTTACCCCCGTATGTCATCATCCAGACATCCAATTACCATTTGGGACATGGTGGATTTCTCGGTTCTCGGTTTTCCGGTGTTAATCTGGCTCGTGCAAAACCACCAAAATATCTCACTCCTCCCGAGGGCGTCTCGGCTGAAACGTTGAGTCAACGGGCCACTTTAAGATCGCTGTTTGATCAGAGGCTCGTTGGTAGCCGGCGGACGGCCGACACGGAAGCCTACACGGCGAGTTTCACAATGGCCGACCGGATGGCGCAACAGAGGGATGTATTTGATCTCTCCAAAGAGCCCCAGAAGGAACAGGATCGCTATGGGAATCACGATTTTGGACGGCACTGCCTGCTCGCGAGGCGATTGCTGGAAAGGGATGTTCCCTGTATCCAAGTAAGACATCGGGCCTATGACTCCCATTTCGAAAACTTCAATATCCATCTCGAACAACTCGGCGAATTTGACCGGACGTTTGCGACACTCATGGATGATCTCCACGAGCGCGGCTTGTTGGAAAGCACGCTCGTCATCGTGATGTCCGAAATGGGTCGGACACCGAAGATCAACAACCAGATGGGACGCGACCACTGGACCAAATCCTGGTCGATCGCACTCGGTGGCGGCGGGATTCAGCCGGGCGCCGTGTATGGCAAAACAGACAACAAGGGGATCGAAATCCTGGACGGTAAAGTCGATCAATCAGACCTGTTCCATACGTTTTATCGAGCGGTTGGTATTGATCCAAATGAGTCGTTCGATACGAATGTGAAGACAGTTCCCCTGGGAGAACCAGGGCATGGACCGATTGAGGAACTGTTGGCATGAAAGCAACACAAAAAGGTTCAACAAAGATGAACAGCCCTGAGCAGTTGGCAGATCCGAAAGCAGCGCGGGTTGTTTCCGATCTGAACGTTGGAAAACCGCTTTTGCGATGTTGCCTCGATCCATCCGGCAAGACGCTCTTTACCGCCGGGCAGGATACTCGCATCTGGCAGGTCCCGCTTGAAGAGACAAAAGATGCCGAGACAGAAATGGTCGCATTGACGGGTCATGAAAGCTGGGTTTTTGGGTTGGCGATGCACCCCAACGGAGAGTTACTGCTCAGCGGTGGCGGAGACGGAAATCTGATCTGGTGGTCACTCTCGGATGGTCCGGCAACGCAGTTAAGAAAAATACATGCCCATCAAGCCTGGATTCGCGATGTTGCAATTAGCGTCGATGGCAAAGTGGTCGCCACGGCGGGTAACGATCAGTTGGTGAAACTTTGGAATGTGGAAGATGGTCGTCTTTTAAACACCCTCAAAGGGCACGAGTTCGATATTTATCGAGTCGCCTTCCATCCCGATGGTGAAAGGCTGATCTCTGGCGACTTGACCGCCCACATCAAATGCTGGCAAATCGATTCGGGAAAGATGCTTCGGGAACTGCATGCCCCAACGCTGCACCGGATCGATAAAAATCACAATCTCCATCTCGGCGGTACGCGGGCACTTGCGTTTGACTCCAACGGAAAACAATTGGCAGTCAGTGGTCTGCGGGCCGCGCCGAATTATCTCGGTGGAGAGGTCCAGCCGGGTAATGTGATTTTCGATTTTGAGTCGGGTGACATCGTAAAAGAACAAAAAACGAAAGAGGATTTGTCAACGGTGCCGTGGGAATCCTTTTTCGACGGAGACGATACGCTCGTCGTCTCTACCGGCGGCAAAGCAGATGGCCACCTGTTTTTCTGGAAAACGGACGCGGAACAGGAATTCCACTCCTTCGCTCTGCCGAGTGCGGCAAGAGATCTGGCAATGGATCGGCAGCGTCATCACCTTGTCACTGCCCACTATGATGGTCATCTACGAATTACGTCGCTTCAGAGCGAACCTCCAGAATCGGAAGTTTCTTAGTCGGGCGGGGACGGCAGAGAAACGTTCTTAGCCTACAATGATGGTAGCGGCGTTCGTTATTGCCCGCCCTATGTTGGATGCTGCGGTCACCCGACCGGAAGATATTCTCTCACTGGCGGCAAACCCTGCTCCGCCATGGAATCCTTTATCTGTAGCCGAATCTTTCAGGATAGCCCACCATGTCGCAATCACCAAAACCGTGTGCAGCTGCCAAGAAGGAATGTAACGAACAACAGGATCGGCGGCACTTCCTAAAAACGACCGCTGCGGCAGGTCTTACGAGCCTAGCAACAACAAAGGCGGTATCTGCTGCCGACGGGAGCCGCCAACTGACGGGTGCCGTGATCGGTTGCGGCGGTATCGCCAACCATCTGCTCGGGCATTTTATGGAGTCGGAACGCTGCCAGTTCGCCGCTGTTTGCGATGTTGATAGCAGACGCACCGCAGCCTTTGCGGATCGGATTGAAAAGACTCTCGGCAAGCGGCCCGACATCTACAAAGAATTTGAGCGGGTTTTGGATCGACCGGACATCGATTTTGTGATTGTGGCGACTCCCGACCACTGGCATGCTCCGATCACGGTCGCAGCCTGTCTTGCGGGAAAAGATGTTTATTGCGAAAAACCCTGTTCGCACAATATTCTTGAGGGCCAGGCGATGGTGCGGGCTCGCGACAAAATGGATCGGGTGGTCCAGGTCGGTACCCAGACCCGTAGCGCGCCGCATATGCAGGCGGCGCGGGACTTTGTCCGCTCGGGAAAACTTGGCGTGATCAGCAAGACCCGCACCTTCAATCGCGGCCAGTGGGGACCGACCGGTTTTGGCAAATGGTCGGACCAGTCCCCACCCAAAGAGGTCGATTACGACCGCTGGCTTGGACCAGCGCCCGCTCGGCCCTTTAACCCAAAACGGTTCCACGGTTCGTTTCGGTGGTTTTACGACTATGCAGGCGGCATCCTGGGGGACTGGAACATCCATCTGCAGGATATTGTGATGTGGACGATGGACGCGCCCGATCCGGTTAGCGTTTCGGCGTTTGGCGGCAAGTACCTGATCGACGACGATCGCGACACGCCCGACACGCTCGAGGTTCTTTTTGAATTTCCTGCCACAGAAGATCGGCCTCCACTGATCCACAACTATTCAGCAGTCCTTGCCCTCTCACCCTACAACCACAATGCCCACACCGGCGTCGGCATCGAGTTTTACGGCTCCGACGGCCAACTCTATACCAACTGGGACGACGGCTGGTATGTCACAGGGGCACCCAAAGATTTTCGCAAACCGGAGCCCTGGAATCCGAAGCGGGAAACGCGGATCGAGAGTTTTGAAAAGCCGAGTACCGGTCGGGCGTACGGCCTGCATGCCAACAATTTCATGGACTGTATCGAAAATCGCCAGCGGCCTGCGGCATCGATCGAAAAACACAACAAGACCTGTACCGCGATCCACCTGGCGAACATCTCCTACCGGACAGGACGAAGGCTCTACTGGGACCCGGTCCAGGTTAAGTGTTTTAAGGATCGTGAACTCATGATTCCCGACACCGGAGCCAACCAATTGCTTGGCCGGGAGTACCGCAAAGGGTACGAGTTACCAACGGTCTAGGTAACGATGGTCCAAAACAATGCTGCGCGTTTTTCCCTGCTGGAGGGAATCGGAGACCAACACGCCCAGTCCCCGCAGTCGCTAGTCCCCGCAGTCGCTCGGAGGCAGATCTTTGATCTCGACGTTGCGGAAGAAAATTTCGGCCGCTTCGATCTCCAGAAGAATTTTTCCTTCGGTGAGCGGCGCGAACCATTTTTTGCCACCGGCACCCTCGACAGGTTGCTCGATATTTTTACACTTGCCGACGAGTTTTCCATTGAGCCAGTGTTCGGAACTGTCCCCCCGGCAGATCACCTCGATCTGATTCCAGCCAGGCTTCTCCCACTGGCCCCGATGTGCCAGATGTGTGATTCCCGCCTGGTGTCCGTGCATCTGCAAAACCCCTCCATCCTCGCGGAGCATGAAGGTCGGCTTCGGTTCGTCGCGCGTTTTCGGATCGACCCAGGTGTCGTACCGCAGATTGCCGACGGTCACGATATCGCCGATGTTGGTCTTTTCGACCTGATACTGCATCGCCCGCGGCCAGACAAAGTCGCGACCGACGTGGTGATAATAAATTCCTGCATCGCGCAAAATTTCAAAGCGGGGAGCAAATTTTTTCTCGCCCCATTTGTACTGCACACGGAAATGGTAGTCGCGGTGATCGTCGTTGGTCCCGATGTAACCCTGCACCACCTTGTCGCCATGTTTGGCATGTTTGTAGAGATGGATCATGCCATCATCAATGGTAATGATCTTATCGGGGTCGCTATCGTGCCCGTGCTTCTGCAAAAAGGTATACCAGCCGTCGAGATTCTTTCCATTAAAAAGTGGGCGGAATCCATCGTCGGCCTGTTGTGCTGTCTTTTCTTCGTCGGCTGCAAGACAAACCGGTGCCGCAGATAGGGCAAAAACAAATAGAACCAGGTACAGCGGCGGGCAAACTTTCATTAATGTGTTTTCCATTCAAAAGGTACGGATGAACTATGATTTGCACCCGATTGTAACCGGGGATAATGCTCAAATCTAGCGACGACATTTACCGCTCCGATGGTGCCGTTTTGTTTTTTCAAAACGGGTGCGGACTCTTTTTTGTCCGCAGCGGAGCGTATACTAATAATCTCGTTCCCCGTCATACATTGCCGCAACTCCCAGTTCCATTCATGTACCCAAACAGGCCCGGACGTGGTATCCATGAATAAACGTTCGATATTGCCCGCGCTCTTAATCCTGCTTGCACTTCTGTGGATGGGCCTTGCCGCTACCGGCTGTTCTGCAGTGGAGAACGGGCCGGCACCCGAATTAAAAGTGCTTCCCGCCGGGAGTGAACGGCTCCTCTACCGGGAACTTTTCTACGAAGCAAAGCGCCTCTACCATCAGCGGCGACGCGAACTCGAAGCCTCGCTCGTCTCGCCCGATGCTGCTGAGGAACGCCGCAATCGACTCAAAGCCGACTATCTCCGACTGCTCGGCCCCCTTCCCGAAAAGACGCCGCTCAACGCACACGTTGCCGGAACCATTGAGCGGGACGGCTATCGCATCGAGAAGGTCCACTATGAGAGCCAGCCGGGACACCATGTGACTGCCAATCTTTATATCCCAACTCTTGGAAAACCACCCTATCCGGGCGTGCTCGTCGCCTGTGGACACAGTGAGAACGGCAAGGCCTACCCCGCGTATCAGGCGGCGTCTGCACTGCTTGCGAAAAATGGCTTCGTTGCCCTCTGCTACGACCCGATCAGTCAAGGGGAGCGAATCCAGTTGCCTGCCGCACCGCGCTACGGCACACTGACGCATACGCTGCTCGATCTCGGCGCTCTGCTCGTGGGCCGCAGCACGGTCTGGTACGAACTCATCGACGGTATGCGGAGTCTCGATTACCTCCGGACTCGGCCGGAAGTCGACCCCTCAAAACCGATTGGACTTACAGGAACCAGTGGGGGCGGTACCCAGACCACTTTTTTTATGGCTGCCGACCCGCGCATCGGACCTGCCGCGCCCTCCTGCTACATGATGACCCGCCTCCGCAAATTTGAAACGGTTGGCCCGTCCGATGGCTGTCAATGGCTGCCGGGTGAGGGACCAGCGGGCATCGATCACTTCGACTATGCGGTGATGCGTGCCGATCAACCCACACTGGTGCTCGGAGCGACCGACGACTTTTTTGACATCATCTCAACCCGCGCAGCAGCCGACGAAACGTACCGCGTTTTTTCCGCACTCGGTAAAGAGTCGCATTTCGATTTTTTTGAGGCCGATTCTCCCCACGGTTTCAACCGCCCCCATCGAGAAGCGTCCACACAATTCATGCGAAAATGGTTGCTCAATAATTCGCAAAATGTGGTAGAAGAATCCTTTGAGCCCCTGGAGGACAAAGTGATCGAGGTAACGCGCTCAGGACAGATTCTCAAAGATTTTCCACAAGAGACGACCGTTGCTGCAATGAACCTGCACGAAGCGATGCGGCTTGTCGAGAAGAGGAAACAGTTTTGGAAATCCCGCTCTGCCGAAGAGCGGCGCGATGCGGTTCGCAAAACGATTTCCGTGCGGAAAAACCGAACCCCTTATAAGGTGGAATCGCACGGATCGATTGAGCGTGACGGCTATGTCATTAAAAAACTGGCCCTACTCCGCAAGGACGATGTTCCCCTTCCAGTGCTGCTGTTACTGCCGGAAAATCGTTCCGATAAACTTCCGGCTCTCCTCTATGCCGACAGTCGTGGCAAAGCGGCCGCGGCCGCCCCCGGCGGGGAACTTGAAACGCTTGTGCGATCAGACCGGATCGTGATGGCCGTCGATCTCCGCGGCTATGGCGAAACCCGCGACCGCGGCGCGTATGAGAAGAATATGAACGACGAGGAGAGAACGGCCATGATCGCCATGCACCTCGGTCGCCCACTGCTGGGCAGGCGGGTGGAAGATATTGCAACGTGCCTCGATTATCTAGAGAGTCGGAGTGACGTCGATCCATCAGAGATCGAACTGATTGCGAGCGGCCGTGCTGGTCCTGTCGGCCTGCATGCTGCTTATCTGGATGATCGCATCAAACGCGTGGTGCTCCGCGATGCGATCCGCAGTTGGATTGCGGACGTGGTTGCCCAGCCACTCCAGCCCCACCTGCTCGCACATGTGGTCCCCGGCGCGCTTCAGCAGTACGATTTAACCGATCTGGAAAAAGCGCTCGGCGGGCGGGTCGAGCGGCAATCCTCCGAGGCGACCGCCGAGTGAGCGGTCAGTCCGACTCCGGAAAATACAAATCCTCGTCGCTGATATCGGGGATGCCTACCACCAGAATCCGCATCCGGCCCCGCGCCCCATGCACAACTCCGGGCGGGATATGTACCAGGGAGCCTTTGCGGACCGGGTGCGGCTTGCCATCGAGCAACACCTCCCCGGCCCCTTCGAGGACATAGTAAAGTTCGGTGCCCCGCTTGTGAAAATGTTCCTTTGCACCGTCGATATCGACCGCGTGGACCCAGGCCGCCACATTTTCATCGTGGCGGCTAATCAGAAGATCGCGAAATCCACACGTGCTCGGTTCTCGGTCTGCTTCGCCTTCATGCCGTACCAGCGGTTGACGCTGCTCGTCGGTCGATTCGGTCATCACGCGAAAACTCCAAGCCCGGGCTGCAATTGAGGGCTGTCTGTGCAGCTATTTTTTGTCGGCAGCCTTTTCAAAATGCTTGGTAACTTTGTCACCCTCTTTGCTCTCCGGAGCCCGCAATTTCAGATGCCGCACACGTCCGGTATCGTCGAACGATCCGACACCGACATAGCCCCACTTCAATGTTTTGTCGACCGCCTCCATAATCGGCTTGGTCATATCATCGACATAGACTTCGATTTTTCCACTATCGGCATTACGGACGATCCGCACATGATGCCAGCCATCGGTCCACTTGTGCCCCTCGGTGGTCTTGTGCGACACCTTGGTACGGGCCTCGCCATCCACAATAAACACATTGTGTGCACGGTCGTCGGTTTTTGAGGCGATGTGGGTGTAGTAATAGTGTGCCGGGTCTTCAAAATTGTAAAAGACGCACATGTCGCGATGCCCGTACTCTTCGCCCGTCTGCTGGAGTTCGAGATCGAGGACAAAGTTTTTCACCTTCTTGTCGACCAGCAGGGCAATATTCCGGGGAGAGGTATGGGGCGGTGCATATTGGCTCCTTCCAAAGAGGTCCAGAAAGCCATTGCCTTCGTCTGTTTTTCCCGTCTTCCATGCCTTCGGGTCGGAGAACTGAAAATCCTCGAGGACACCATCGCCATCAAAATCTTGCTCATAAATTACTTTGTAGGAGTCGTACTCTTTCGATCCAGGTTCGTCTGCGGTGGCTTGGGTAGATTGTAGTACCAGAAGACCGAACAAGAGAGCTGGCGCCAAAGTGAAATGTTTCATGTGTTTCCTCGAGATACTTAAGGCTGGAAATAATCGGTAGGGCTGTTAATTTTAGCGGCCGACGGCTTAGCCTGTCAAAGGACCTAAAGCACGTAAACAAATTGCTCACACGATGTTTCCAGGGGGTAGAGTAAAAGGATGCTGGATGCTATCGCATTGCGAAACAATTGCCACAGCGATACATTAAATTCCAGACGCTACCATATCCTCATCACGTAGAGGCGGAAACAACATGCAATGGCAACGATCGGTTCTTCGGGCAATGGTTTTCGTTCTTCTCGCGGTCTCTCTTCCGGCCTGGGCCGATACTCCCAAATCCGATTATCCGATAACACCGGTGCCCCCAACGCAGATCAAGTTGGGCGATGGTTTCTGGAACTCGCGGATGGAGACCAATCGCAAAGTCACCATTCCCTATGATTTCCGAAAATGTGAAGAAACCGGACGCATCGCAAATTTTGCTGTTGCAGCAGGGCAGCTCGAGGGCAAACATCAGGGATTCTGGTTCAACGATTCAGATGTCTTTAAGGTAATCGAAGGGGCAGCCTATTCGCTGGCACTGCATCCCGACCCGGTTCTGGAAAAATATCTCGACGAACTGATCGCAAAGATAGCGGCCGCACAACAGGACGACGGCTATCTCTATACGATTCGCACCATCCACGGAGAGGAACCGTTTCGCCTGCAGCGGTACACCGGAAAAGACCGCTGGTCCTATTTGGAACACAGTCACGAACTCTACAACGTGGGGCATCTCTACGAAGCGGCGGTGGCCTACTATGAAGCGACCGGAAAACGGACCCTGCTCGACGTGGCGATCAAAAATGCAAATCTTGTCCACAGCCTCTTTGGAGAAGGCGAGGGCCAAAAGATCGATGTCCCCGGTCATCAGGAGATCGAGATCGGTCTCGTCAAACTCTATCGCACCACCGGGGAGCGGCGTTACTTGGACCTGGCCAAATTCTTTCTCGACCACCGGGGCGTGCCCGAGGGCCGCAAAGAAAACCGCGTCTACGGCGAATACTGGCAGGACCACCGGCCGGTCACCGAGCAGACCGAAGCGGTGGGACACGCAGTGCGAGCGGCCTACATGTATAGCGGGATGGCCGATGTCGCGGCCCTCACCGGAGAGACCTCCTACATTCAAGCCATTGATACACTCTGGGAGAACGTTGTCGGCAAAAAAATGTATCTCACGGGAGGCATTGGCGCACGGCACCACGACGAGGCATTTGGTGGCAACTACGAGCTGCCCAACAGCTCGGCCTACAACGAAACCTGTGCGGCGATCGGAAATGCGATGTGGAACCACCGCATGTTCCTGCTGCATGGAGAGAGCAAATACATTGATGTCCTCGAACGAGTTCTTTACAACGGATTTTTGGCCGGCATCTCCATCGACGGGGACGAGTTTTTCTATCCCAACCCGCTTGCGAGCGACAGCACGTATAAATTCAACAAGGGTTCCACGGCCCGCCAGGGCTGGTTTGCCTGCTCCTGCTGTCCGGTCAATATCGTTCGCTTTATCCCCGCGATCGCCGGTTACGTCTATGCGAAGCGGGACGACGATCTGTATGTCAACCTCTTCATGCCGGGTCAGGGTACGATCGATCTGGACGGAGATCGGATACGGATTGAGCAACAGACCCGCTATCCCTGGGATGGAAATGTGCACATTGTGCTCGATCCGGAAAAGCCAAAAACGTTCACCTTGAAAATCCGCATACCGGGATGGGTACGGGGTGAATGCGTACCGAGCGACCTCTACCGATACGAGAATCCGGTGGCAGAAAAGACAGCTCTGAAGGTGAACGGCAAAGAGGTTCCCTTGGCCCTTGAAAAAGGCTATGCGGCCCTCACCCGCCGTTGGCAGGCGGGCGACGTTATCGACCTGCAATTGCCGATGAGGGTGCGGCGCGTGCTTTCAAATTCCAAGATCGCCGAAAATCAGGGGCGGGTGGCGCTGGAGCGAGGCCCGATCGTCTATTGTCTCGAAGATGTCGACAACGCGGGCCGCGTGGCGGATTTCGTCTTGCCCGATGACACACCTATCCGTTCCCGTTTCGATGCGAACCTCCTCGGGGGCATGGTGCTGCTCGAAGGAACGGGAATTTTTGCAAAGGTGCCCCCCGAGGTGACAGCTACTGAGACGGCACCTACCGAGACTGGGCCGATGCCGTTTGTCGCCATTCCCTATTATGCGTGGAGCCATCGCGACCCCGGAAAAATGGCCGTCTGGCTACCTCGCAATCTCAAAACGCTAGAACAGGCAGCGGAAAAAGATAAAAAAACCGAGTAGAGTTTTTTACGGCTTATCCAGAAACGCCCGCTGGCAGAGGTTGGGCTGAAAAATCTGCAAAACCGGGGCACGCAATGGTCGGTCGGCGAGAAACCCGTTTTGTCTTATAATGTTTCTGTTCCACCTTGTATTTTTTCTCCCCAAATATCGAGGCATACCGATGACCGTTTCTCGTAGAGCCTTTATCGCAAGTACCGCAGCTGCATCCGTCACACTCCAAAAAACAGCCGCCCGCGGTGATGCCGCCCCCGCCGATGTGAACAGTACCATCCGGGCAGCAGTCCTTGGCGTCAATGGAAGAGGACGGACCCACATCCGCCACCTCGAAAAACAGCCGGGAACGGAAGTGGCCGTACTCTGCGATCCGGACGAGAAGGTCCTTGGTGTCCGGGCCGAAGAGTTTTCCAAAGCCTACGGCAAGCCGGTGGACACCGAGACAGATTTGCGCAACGTTCTCGATCGGGATGATATCGATCTGGTCACGATTGCGATGCCCAATCACTGGCATGCCCTGGCAACGATTCTAGCCTGCCAGGCGGGCAAGGACGTCTACGTCGAGAAACCGGGGTCCCACAATATTTATGAAGGTCGCAAGATGGTCGAAGCGGCCAATAAATACAAACGCATTGTGCAGCACGGAGTCCAACTCCGCAGTTCCCCCTCGATCCGTGAAGGGGTGGAAAAGATGCGCAACGGTGTGATTGGCGATGTCTACATGGCACGCGGCCTTGTCTTTCGTCGCCGCGGTTCGATCGGTAATAAACCGGACGAAGCCAACCCCCCCAAACATCTCAAGTGGGATCTCTGGCAGGGGCCGGCTCAGGAGCGGGACTTTTCCAAACGACTGGTCCATTACAACTGGCACTGGCATTGGGATTATGGCAATGGCGATGTTGGCAACCAGGGAATTCATGAAACCGACATGTGCCAGTGGGGGCTCGATGTCGGACTCCCCTCGGAAGTTGTGGCGATGGGCGGCAAGTTCCTCTGGGAGGATGATGACAAAGAGACACCGGAGGTGCTGACCTCCAATTATTACTACCCCGAAGAGAACAAGATGATCCAGTTTGAAGTCCGGAACTGGAACACCAATCCTGAGGGAGGTGCAGGAGTCGGTAACATCTTCTACGGTAGCGAGGGCTATATGGTGGTTCACGGCTACAGCGCGTACGAAACGTTCCTGGGACCCAAACGCGAACGGGGGCCCAAGCGAAGCGGTGGCGATGCGATGACAGAGCACATGAGCAATTTCCTCGCCGCAGTGCGAAGTCGCGATGCCAGTTCGCTCCACGGTCCGGTGGAGACCGCGCACACCAGTTCCGCCCTGGCCCATCTCGGCAATACTGCCTACCGGCTTGGCCGAAAGTTGAATTTCGATCCGAAGAGTGAAACGTTTGTGAACGATCCTGAGGCCGATACGATGCTCACCCGCGAGTATCGCAAGCCGTTCGTCGTGCCCACAGTTGTCTAGATGACACAGTTGTCTAGATAGCCTGGCCAACGGTTTGATCGCTTTCTGGTGGCGTGGCCCACAGGCAGGCAATCGCGATCGTTGCGGCGGTGGCAGCAAAGAGCCAGAGTGAAGGCACGAAGCTCTCTAAATATTCAACAGAGATGCCCATCACCAGTGGCCCTAGGCTGCTGCCTGCGACAGCGGCTGTCAAAGCAATCCCGCGAATTTTCCCCAGATGCGCGCGACCAAAATAACGTGGCCAAACCGTACCCGATACGATCGTCATCAAACCCTGTCCCAGGCCAAAGACAGAAAAGCCTGTGATCACAAAATACCATTCTCCTCTAATGAGAATTGCGCTACCGGCGGCAATGAGACCTACTGCCAGAGTCACCAGCAGTCGCGGGGATACATGATCGGCCAGTAAACCGCCGCCGATTTGTGCGATTGCCATGCCGATTGCCAGGGTGACCATGACCATTCGCACATCGCTCTGCTCGAGTCGTAGTTCGCGCACCAGGGCATCGAGATGGAATACCAATCCTGTACCGATGAGTGCCCAGATCGCTGCGGCCGCCAATAAAATCCAGAAGGCTCGGTAGCCCATTGCCGCCCGGGCAGGAATACCCATCTTTGAAAGCTCAGATTCTGATTGTTGAGGTTCCTCACCGTCTGGTGTCTGTCCCAATTCGGTAGGCGAGGCGCGATAGAACATTGCAAGCAATGGCAACAATCCCACGCCCAGAAGACCTGCCAGAATCAGATAGGTCGGTCGCCACCCAACGGCATCGATCAGAGTGAGAAGAACGGCCGGAACAATCGCCATCGTGGCAGCCATCGTGAGTTGCATCACACCGATTGCCATTCCAAGGCGACGATCGAACCAGGCGGCCAGTGTATTGTTTGCCAGCAGGACCAGCGTTCCCGGGCCAATCATGCGCAGACATAGAAATGCGACAAACAGAGTTAATGTTCCTTGGATTTGTGAGGCCAGACCACAGACGACTGCCATGCTGGCTACGGCAAAGAGGATCGAGCGTCTTAAACCGAAACGATCGGAGAGGCCACCGATGTAGGGCAGTGCAAGGGAGGCCAGCACGGTAGCAATCAGGTAGATCGCTGAAATTTTTGCGTGACCGAGTTGAAAGGCTTGTTGAAACTTGGCGTTAAAAAAAGTGATCCCATACGTTTGGCCCGGACTGGTGCCAATCATGACTAGCATTGCCAACGGGAGTATGAACCAGCCATAAAAGAGAGTGCCAGGACGAGACAGCTTGGGTCTGCGCGGTCCAATAGCCACCTGGCTGCCGACAGCATCGATCTCCTCAGTAGTGACACTCCTAGTGACCATTGGCAGCGAGGTTCAATCCGGTGGTTCCCAAAGACCGTTTAGCAGTGG
>Ga0315338_1001497_pt1 | contig 28935 bp, 21 predicted proteins | sample ASW8metaG_FD_204518 | JGI IMG/M metagenome (GOLD analysis project Ga0315338, IMG submission 204518) | Ammonia-oxidizing marine archaeal communities from Monterey Bay, California, United States - ASW #8 | ecosystem: Environmental > Aquatic > Marine > Coastal | place: USA: California | collected... | reverse complement strand
TTATGGACTCCTCGGTCCCGATCCTGTCCGTGCGCTGTGGATGCATCTCCTGCCCGGAGTCATCGCGACGGCTGCCGTAGCGTGGACGGCCTCGCGCTGGGCGGGACCGGCTGCCGGATGGGGGGCGGGCCTTCTCATCGCTCTTTCCAAACCGGCGATTTTCTACGCGGGTGTTCTCCTTCCGCCGTCCTGGGTCCTGGCGTTTTCGGCTCTCTTTCTCGCTCTGACCTTTCGGATGTTCCGTGGAGAGGGTGGCCGGAGTGGCGCTCTCTGGGCCGGACTCTTTGGTGGCCTGATGATTTGGGGACAGCCCACCACGGCGCCCCTCATTCTGGTTGCGCTGGCCTTTGCTCGACGAACGATCGTCGGACCAGGGATCCTGCGCGGGGCCACAATTGCCTTTGCGATCGGGTTCTTCGTCCCGCTCCTCATTAGCTTTGGGCAGAACGTGCGGAGTGGTAGTCCGGCCGTCGTTTCGGTCAACGGCGGGATCAATTTCTACATCGGGAACGGACCGGAGGCGACAGGAGGATACGCGAGCCCTCCCGGGGTCGAAGAGAATCGAGATTTGCTTGGGGTTACCGTCGCCAGGCGTGCCCTCGGAGGCGATCCGGACAAACCTCTCTCTCTCGGTGACGCCGATCGGTATTGGTGGTCCGAGGGGATTGCAGCACTGACCGAGGACCCCGTCCGCGGGGCCGGACTATTTCTTCGCAAGCTCTCGCTCTTTTTTGGACAGTATGAAGTTCCTCAAATCGAATCGCTGCCGTACGAAAAACGTTACGCCCGCATTCTCCAGATTCCTCTTCCCGGCATGGCGTTTGCTACCGGGCTCGCTTTCCTGGGTTTCTGGCTCCGGCGCCGCGATCCGTTGGCCCAGTGGCTTTTGATCTCAGCGCTCGTTCTGGCCGTAACCGTGGCAGTTTTCTTCGTCACCGCTCGCTTTCGCCTCCCGGTGTTCGCCTGGCTCGCCGTCCTCGGCGGGGGAGCAGTGGCAAGTCTGCAGGAGCGGCTCCGGGCGGAAGGGGCGGATCGATTGCCCTGGCTTCCTCTGGCAGTGGCCGGTGCTCTCGGTGGAATCCTCCTCGTCAATTGGGCGGGTCTCGATCATCGAGCCTCCCACGGCCAGTACTCGTACCGACTTGGTGTCATCGCGGAAGGTCAGGGACGTATTGTCGAAGCGATGGACCACTATCGCGAAGCGGTCGCAGTAAGACCGGACCTGGCCAAGGCGAATGTCAATCTCGGCACTCTCCTGGCGCGACAAAACAAGTACGACGAGGCGCGACCGTATCTCGAAGTTGGCGCTAGCCTGGACGCGGGAAGTGGCACGGCCCTGCAGAACCTCGGACAGCTCCACCAGGTGCAGGGACGTTTCGATCTGGCCCGAGAATTCTTCGAAAAGGCGATCGAAGCTGAACCGAGTCTGGTTTCTGCGCGGGAGAGTCTTATCTACCTGCTCTACGAGGCGGGGAAAGTGGGTGAGGCGCGGCGGCACATTCAGACTGTGCAACTACAAACGCCCGAAGGTTCGCCGCCTCAGCTTCGGACTGGAACCCTTATGGCGCTGATCGACGAACGCCGGGATATCGTGGCGCGGGAGTCGAAACCATACGGTACCGATGCAAAATGGGAGGGTTACCTGGATCTGCTTCGGGCGGATGTCTTCCTCGCGAAACGAAGGATAGACGAAGCTCTGCGGACCTATCGAACGGCGGCAGAGAATCCGGCCATCGCCATCTACGCCGAAGATGTCATTGGGCAGCTGGAGTCGACTCTGCTTAATTCTCCGGGGACGGCCCCGCGTCCTCAGGGTTCCGTGGGGCGACCATAACCATCTGCTCCTGGCTGCAGAGGGCCAGGCCAGCTTTGGCCTTGCGGGGTTTGCGGACATGCTTCTTTAGCGTGTAGATCACCGGAACGCGGGAAGAGTGGCGCGCTTTGCTGAAGAAGGCGGCGATCGCAGCTGCCTCCCGAATCGTTTTCTGACTCGGATTGTCTTTCCGTCCGTCTCTCTTCAGGAGAACGTGGCTTCCAGGAACGCCGTGGGCGTGGAACCAATAGTCGTCCTGCTTGCCTAGACGGTGGGTGACGTAGTCGTTCTCTTCATTGGATCGCCCGACCACGACCGTCCAACCGGCTTCGGTTTGATAGCGCCGAGGATGAAATCGTTCTTCGGGGCGACGCTTCTCGTTCGTTGCCGAAGACCCGGACCGTCCCCCGCCCCGTCCCGAAACGGTACCGGATTGGCGACTTCGATTCGACGCTCCGCCGGAGTTCTGTCCGGACTGGCTTCGTGACTCATCACCGGACCGCGCCAATCGTGAGCGTAGGCCGGCCGACATCTTGTAGAAGGAACCTTCCGACTTCTTGATCCATTGCTCGGCGGCTCGATCGTCGGCCAACGATTTGGCGTCCATGATTTTTACCTGGGCCATCGAAAGGGCCGTGATGGCCTCGTCGAGTTGCGCGATCCGTTTTTGGCGGATAGGGCGACTCTTTCCCCAACGACGAGCAAGGTGAAAAAGTTTTTCTGCCGTGTCCGTGGCGGGTTTGCGGGGATCGAGTTCTATCTCGAACGGTTCGGCTCCTTCTTCGTAGAGATTCGGCGCGACGAGTTTGTCTGCCCCCCGCTCGATCTCGTGGAGGTGAGCGAGGATCGTTTCTCCTCTCTGACGGAGGCGCGTGCCGTAGTTCTCATCTCCCAACTCGTCGCTGAGGCGCTGGCGAAGTCGAAGCAAGCGCTTCATCTCGTCGCCACAGCGTCGAACAAAAAAGTCTCGACGTTCGTTCTCGTCGATCTTCGAACGGCAGACCCGGTAGGCCTTGGAAAGAAGCGGATAGATGCTCTCGTGTCCATCGATCCGACGAGTCTCAAAGGCTTGGAGGGAGGGGAGGGGTGGCGAAGCCACGAAGGCGGGAAGGAGTCCAAGACCGGACGCGACCACTCGATCGATGCCCTCGATAGCCAGCGGAATCTCGGTTTGGCCAGGGATCTCATACAGAGCGGCTTCGACCGCCTGACCGGCGGGGACATCTCTCTCAGCGGCCAGGGTCAGGATTCGCGAGACGACTTGCTCAACGGCCTGGCGACCGAAGGGGAGGCGGGACGATTTGTCGAGCGAAGGCGGCTCTTTCGACTCCACCGACCTCTCGTCAACAACTGCGCGAGCCGCTCTGATCAGGACATCCAAGGCCTGCGCGGGTGTCCAGTCACGGGCGAGCCGGGTGAGTTCGCGCGTCCACCGTTCGGGAAGAGTGTCCGACAGTCGTTCGACGAGGAGAGCGGGATCCAAATCCCGGCCTCTCGGACGAAGGTCCGGCTCGGGTGGTACGTAGGCGTCCCCGATTCGCGGACCCCGCGGGCGGGCCTGTTCGAGAATGTACCCGTCGCGGTCGAGTAACCACGCGTTGTAACGAGACCCAATCCAGGCGGCCACGAGCCGATACTCTTCGATCTCATCGTCACCGGTGGGTTTGCGAAAACTCAGTTCCCACCAACGATCGTCGGAGGCAACGGAAACCGCGGTTAGGAAACTGCCCCGCAAACGTTGGGCGAATCCGCCATGATGGGATTCGTTCTTCGACACACCGTCGAGGTGGGCACTCGGGTGGGCGAGGGCAAAGTCGAGGATGAGCTTGTGGCGTGAACCAGTTTCGACGTCTTCGAAAACGAAGGTCGAGCGCGAAGGTGCCCACCAGTCGGTCGAGAGGATGCGGGCAGCGTCCCCCACGAATCGAGCAAGTTCGTGCCCCGCTCTTTGAAGAACTCGAGTTTCCATAGGTGCGGGATCATAGCAGAATTCTCTAGGATCTCCGGAGGTAGGGATGGCTGGTGTAACCACGCCGAACGAGAGGAGACTCGAAAGGTTATGAACCCAGAGACATCAGGTATCAAGCTGATCGCCTTCGACGTCGACGGGACACTCGTCGAACACCACGAGCGATTGGTGATCTGGCAACTTCTCAATCGTCGCTTCGGCGGTGGGATCGAGGTGTCCGATCAGCGCTACCACGATTTCATGGCAGGTGCCTTCTCCTATGAAGAGTGGGTCCATCTCGATCTGGCCGATTGGATTGCGGGAGGGGCGACTCGGAAAGAAATGGTCGAGGTCGTTCGAGAGCTCGATCTGATCGAAGATGCTCGCAGCGTGATCGATCGCTTGGAGGAAAAGGGTTATCGACTGGCCGTCATTTCCGGGACGCTGGATCTGGTCGTCGACGAGTTCTTTCCGGCCCATCCGTTCGCCGAGGTCTATACAAATTGTGTTCACTTCGACGCGGAGGAGCGCCTCGAGTCGATTACCGCCACCCAATATGACATGGAGGGAAAGGCTCATGCACTCGCCGACCTGGCCGAGCGGTTTGGACTGACTCTCGAGGAATGTGCCTTCGTTGGCGACAATACGAACGATGTGGCGGTAGCGAAGGCGGCGGGTTTCAGTGTGGCGTTCAATGCGAAGTCCGAACAGCTCGTTGAGGCTGCCGATGCTGTCGTCTCTGGGCCCTCGCTGAAGGTGGTCGAGTCTTTCTTCGCCTAGGACTTGGATTTGCGGTTTCTGGGCGCGATCCCGGTCACACCAGTGCCCACTATGGCGTATGATCTAAGCGAAGAGAACCTTCTACTCCTAAACTTTAAAGGCGGACCGCCCTTGAAACACCTCCTCATCTTGCTTCTCATCACCCTGGTTCATGGTTCGGCTCTCGCTCAGGAACGAATCGATGGGACGTTTCCGTTTCAATCGGATCCAGCGAAGAAGTACTCGCTCTACATTCCGTCGACGTACGAAGAAGGTACCGAGCACCGAATGATGATTGGGTTTCATCCACTCAATACGGCCCGTTGGGATGCCGAGAGCTGGTGCGACACACTCATCGTCTTCGCGGAGGAGAATGATCTGCTCCTGGCCTGCCCAGATGGTGGCCCTGACGGCCGGGTAGACGACCCAATCGATGTGGCGTTCACGACGGCACTGATGGACTCGATGGAGCTATGGTACGACGTCGATCTCGATAAGGTGTACGCGATGGGATTCTCCTGGGGAGGGCGAGCTACCTATACCTACGGCCTCAACCACGTCGAGCGCTTTGGTGGGTTCGTTCCGATTGGCGCGGCCATCAACGGGACGAACGAAGTCGGAGGTATCATTCAGAACGCGGCTGGCAAGCCCTACTATCTCGTCCATGGGGCCAACGATTCCCCCGGGACGCGTTATTTTCCCATTCTACAGGCGCTCCAGGACAACGACGCGATCGTAAACAGTATCCTCATGCCCGGCGTCGGGCATACGATTGACTTTCCCAATCGTAACGCGATTCTGGCGGACGCGTTTCAGTGGGTGGATTCGGTCAACTGCGCGGTGGACCCTTCAAGCATCCCCGCACTCCCCACGGTCCTTTCGCGATTTGCCGCAACGCCCAACCCCGTCTCGATCGGTGGCGAGTTACGCCTGCGGGGGCCCGACGTCGGACCTGCAACGGCCGAACTCTGGAACGTGGCGGGAAAACGGGTGACCGCGTGGTCCTTTGACGAGGCCGAGGCACACTTTCGTTTGCGAGACCTGCCGGCTGGGACTTATCTTCTTCGTATCGAGGATCGACAGGGCGTCGAGACGCAGAAGATCACCGTCCGCTAAGCAGACCGAACATTTCGGCGAGTTGGGGAGCGCGTCCGTGAAGAGTCGAATCCTGTTGCGGTCCAGCCTGGTGGCGGCTGCTCTCTTCCTTATGATTGCCGAAGGCTGTGCACCGTGCGTTCCCGGTCCGTCCGCCGGGTTGTTCGATTGGGGCCGGAACGTACACCGCGTTGGGGCCCAGCCCACCTCGACCGAAATGGATCTTGTCCCTTTCGATCGTATTGTCCATGAATCAATCAACGAGAGTAGTGGCCTCGTCTACTTTCAAAACGCCTATTGGACGCACAACGATAGTGGCGATTCTCCTCGCCTCTTCCGCTCCCCCGATCCTTCTTTTGCCGAAGCGACGGTACTCACCGTTCCGGGGGCGGAGGCGATCGATTGGGAAGACATTACGACCTATCGGGACGATCTTCTCATCTGCGATGTCGGGGACAACCGGCGCAAACGAGAGTCGGTGACTCTCTACCGGGTTCGGCCAACGTCCTCAGATCAACTCCTCCTACTCGACACTTACCGCATCGCCTATCCAGACGGACGCCATGATGCCGAAGCCTGCTTCTCGGTTGGTGACTCCTTTTACATCGTAAGCAAGGATCGCGGTGAGGGGACACACGTCTATCGTTGGTCAAGCTTGCGGAGCGACACGAAAGCGATTCAGACAGGTGAACGGATTGGTACTCTGAAGCTCGCGCCATTCGAACAGATTACGGCTGCTGATTATCACGCCTCTGCGAATCGCGTCTGCCTGCTGAGTTACTCCGCACTCCTATCCTACCCGCTTGACGGCCTTACCGGAGCTCCGGCCCAGACGATGCGAATCTGGGCGCGCCAGGCCGAGTCCCTCTGTCTAGCTGGCGAGGATCTGATTTTTGGAAACGAGCAACGTGATCTCTTTCGGATTTCAGGAACGTCCGAGCATTCTTCATCCATGCCGTCCGCGGCCCTGCCGCCGATGGTATCGGTCGGGTGGCCCGGTTCGTCATGGCAGAGGCTCCCTCTCCAATCTTCCCTCGCCGATGAACATCTCGAGTGGCGCAGGAGCGATGGTGGCTGGGAACTGCGCGGATCGATTCGCTTCACGGGCGAGCTGGAGCGGAGTGATATTGCAGAGATGAGCCTCGGTTCGGGAGTGTGTTTCTCTTTCGCGCCGGCCCGCGACGAGATGCCGGTGAGAGGCGTCGGAGATGAGACTCACCTCGTCGTCGTCCAGGGTGACGCCGGTGCAGAGCTCTGGCGGGTCTGGCTATGGCGCCCGGACAGTCCCAAGTTTCGTGCCCGCCGAATCGGGACCGGGTCCGATCGGATCGATGGTGACCGCTGGAGCTTCGAGATCGTCGTCCCAGTCGTCGAACTCAGAAGTCTCGCAGATCAGGGCGCCTGCCGCTTCGATGTTCATGGGTTGGGTCTCCGTGGAGACGGAAACGAAGTCTACCTGCGGTCACCGGGCCGGTACGCGCTGCAACGGCCCTATGCATGGGGGCGGATCGAGTAGAGTCTCCATGGTGGGAGCTTGACCGTCACGATCCCTTTTCCTTCGACGAACGACCGTGCTTTTGCGCTAAGATCCCCCGATGAAACTTACCGGAAAAGACAGACGAAAACTGCGTTCCCTCGGCCACGCCCTCCGTCCCGCCGTCATGATTGGTCGGGAGGGCCTGACCGCCGCCGTCTATGACGCGGTCGAAAAGGCTCACAACGGTTCTGAGTTGATCAAGTTGAAGATTCTCGAGCCCGGACAGGTCGACCGCAAGGCTATCGCCGCGGAACTGAATGAGGAAACTCGATCCGAGGTGGTGGGGATGGTCGGTGGCGTGATGCTGCTCTACCGGCGCAATCGAAAGGCCCCCGAAATCAAGCTCCCGTCGGAAGGGAATGCTGCCGAATCAACCGAGTCCAACTCGGCGTCCTAGTCGCTCGGCTTCAAGTCTAGGTCGACGAGCAGGTCCGCGGCGATCTTTTCGAGGGCGCCGTGAAGTGCATCCCGATCCGTATCGCTGGGAATGCGTAGCTGCGCTTTCGCCTGGAAAAGCGTCTCGCCTGACATGGCCGCACTCGAACACTCAGTTTCGAGCGACTCGACGTTGACCCGGAATTGAGCGAGCGTCGTGGCGAGCGTCCGCACGATGTCGGGACGATCCTGCCCGACCAGTTCGAGCAGGAAAGTCTCCCGAGTGTCTATCGTCTCCGCGACGCTCGTCGTTTCGACCTGGATTCGGAGCCCGTCCGCTCGCAGCTTATCGAGGGCGTGGGCCAGCTCGTCCATCCGCTCGTCGGCGACTTCGATTCGGAGAATTCCGGCGAACTTGCCGGAGAGGCGCGACATCCGGCTCTCGAGCCAACTCCCCCCGTACCTACTGATCCGCTCCGAGATCGTTTCCACCAGTCCGGGGCGATCGTCGGCCAGGATCGTGAGAATGAGTTGTTCTTTCACGATGCGCGTCTCCATTCTTCGATTTGTTCGTGCCCTCGAGATGGATGGGCCTGCCCAAGAAGATTAGCCTTCTTGATAGGGGAGGTCCAGCGCGCGGGGTAATGAGCGGACCCAGAGTCGGGCATTCTCCAGGGCACTGCTATTGTCGGTCTCCCGTCCTATTTGCAGATGGCGACCGTAGGCGTCTGCGCCGAGGCGGGAGCGAGCTGACGAGATTCGAATCTCGAGACGTTCGGCTTCGTCTGCTCCGCGAGGAGCACGGATTTTCGCACGGATGGACTCGGCGGCACCGACCAGTTCCGCGGCGAGGGCATCCTCGCCGTTCGTGGCGGCGAGATGAGCGGACACTTCGAGCCCGTGCATAGTCAGGTCCAGAGCACCCAAACCAGCGAGTATCTCCAAACAGCGTTCGAGATGCTCCCGTGCTTTCTCGACTCTTCCTGCTGCGAGAAGTTGGGAGGCCAGGCAGATTTGGGAGATTGCCTGATCACGACGCTCGCCGCTTCGAAGCTGGAGTTCCAGGCTCTCCTCGAAGCAGCGGATAGCTCCGTCCGCGTCCCCTTCTGACCCCAGGACGTTTCCAAGGTTGATCAGGGTTGCACCAAGACCCTGTGCGAAGGAGAACTCCCGAGCGAGGGTCAGGCACTCTTCGTAGTACTGCCGAGCCCTCGTCGTGTCCTTCTCGGCTACTGCGTAGTTTCCGAGGGCATTCAGTTTTACGGCGATTCCGTGCCTGTCCTGCAATTGACGGAAAATGACGAGTGCCTGCTCGTCGAAACTTCGGGCGGCGTCAAGGTCTTTGCGAGTGCGGGAGATTCGAGCGAGGACGCCGAGGGCCCGGGCCTGACCGTCCGGGAGCTCGAGGGATTGATAAATGGCGAGACTCAATTCGGCAGACTTTCGAGCCTCGTCATGCTGGCTCCGATAGAGCGACAAAATGGCCTGGCGGCGAAGGAGGGCTGCGCGGGCAGGGTCGTCTCGCTTCTCGGCGGCGAGTTCTAGTCCCGCCTTGTAGTGTTTTTGAGCCTGCTCATACTGTCCAAGACTAACGAAGCTGTTTCCTGCCCACTCGTGTGCCGGAACGAGTTGGACCGACTGCGGATCGTTCGACCAGACTCCGAAGAGTTCGGTCAGGCACTCGGACGAGAGGGCGTATTGGCTGCGGAGATCGCCGAGTTCAGCCAGGGTGAGGGCCAGGCTGAGGGCGGATTCGCGCCGCTCAGTCTCGACAGCGCAGCGAAAGGCAGCAAGGAGGTTCTCGCGCTGTTCGTCGAACGTCTCGAGGATGTGTTTCTGGTCTGGGCCGTGAAGCTCCGCGGCCAATCGTTGACCGAGCCCGGCGAAGTACTCCAGATGCCGATCCCGCAGACGGTCGTAGTCCCCAATTCCGCGGAGTCGCTCGAGCGCGAGTTCGCGAAAGGCACGAAGCATGCGATAGCGTCCCTCCACACCCGATGTCCATTCGAAAACGACGAAGCTCTTATCGACGAGGGCGCTGAGAAGTTCAAGAGTACGGTCGGCGTCTGCCTGACCGAGGTCGGCGATCGCTTCGGCTGCGGCCAGGGTCCAACCCCCTTCGAAAAGCGCGAGCTGTTGGAGCAGATTCTGTTCGGCAGGACTGAGCCAGCTGTATCCCCAGTCGAAAGTTGCGCGAATCGTACGTTGGCGTGGCACACCGTCGGTGTGTCCGCGGATGAGCAGGCGAAAGCTATCCTCGAGCCGACGCGCGATTTCCTGCGTTGAGAGGGTCCGCATTCGGGCAGCGGCCAGTTCCAGAGCGAGGGGAATTCCATCGAGGAGGTGACATATCCGGGTGACCGCCTCCAGATCGTGTTGCCGGAGCTTAAAGCTGGGTCGGGCTTCTTGAACGCGCGAGAGAAAGAGCTCGGCGGCATCGGAAGCGAGGAGCTGGTTGCGCTTCTGGGGCGTCGTCGGCGGCAGAGTCAGAGAGGGCACGACATAGACTGACTCGGCCGCGCTTCCCAGAGACTGAATCGAGGTGGCCAAGAGTCTCGTCGTCCGACTTCCGTCGAGAATTTCTCCGACCAGGTTCCGGCAGGCGTCTCGCCAGGGCTCGCAACTATCGAACACGATATCGGTCGGCCGTTCGGCAAGGGCGGTCAGGATCTCAGTCAAACCCCCAGTTGCGGGACGCCGGAGTTGAACGAGAAGATCACGAACCAGACGATCGGGGCCGATGAGGGACGGGACAGAGAGCCACAAGGTTGGTCGCGGGTCGGTTTGCCGTCGCACGAGCTCGACGGCCAAGCGAGTTTTTCCGCAGCCACTCGGGCCGGTCAGAGTGACGAATCGTCGCTCGAACCAAAGCGCCTCGATGGTTTCAAGCTCTTCGCGTCGTCCGACGAAACGATCCCGAGCTATCGGCACCGCACTGAGGGTGTTCTCGAAAGCGACACGATCGGTCGCAGGACTCTCGGCCCCGCCGACCCGCCGCTCTTGCTGAAGTATTATCTGATCGAGAACAACTGAGATACCCGACGGGCGGTTCGTGGGATCCGACTGGAGACAGCTCTCCAAGAGTTTTTGAAGGGCAGACGGGAGGCCGCTTGGATAGGTGCGCGTGTTCGATTCCGCACCATCCTGGCCATGCTGGTTCAAGGTCTGGAGGATCCGATCTGCTCCCGTTCGACCAGGAAAGGCCGGTTCGCCGCTGATCACTTCGTAGGCGACGCAGCCAAAGGAGAAGAGGTCGCTCGGTAATCCGTTGGGCTCGCCGCGGATTTGCTCTGGGCTCATGTAGCCGGGCGTTCCGAATGCCGGTTCGGAGCCCGGCGTTTCTTGCTGCCCGACTGCGATCCCAAAGTCGACTACTTTGACCTGACCCTCGGACGTTACGAGGATGTTCTGTGGCTTTAGATCCTGATGGGCGATTCCTCGGTGGTGCGCCGCTCGGAGGGCGCGCCCGACTTGGAGGAGGAGGTCGAGGCGTCCCTGCAAGCTCGGCCGCGTCTTGCTCAGGTACGTGGTCAGATCGGTCCCTTCGACGAATTCGAGGAGAAGAGCCGGATCTCCTCGCTCCGACTGAATGATCCCGTAGAGCGTCGCGATGTTTGGATGGCTGCAGCGAGCGAGGAGTCTGGCCTCCTGGAGAATCTGCTCCCGGTGTGAAGACGAGCGGATCACCTTGATCGCGACTGGGCGGTCGAGCCAGGGATCACGGGCGAGAAAGACCCGACCCGTTGTCCCTCGCCCCAACTCGCGTTCGAGCGGGAAACGACCGATTTGCGTCGGCGCATCCGGGTCTACGGTGACTGCTCCGAGGTGTTCCGGAGCGAGAGTCGGATCCTCCAGAAACGCATCGGCCTGGTCTTCCGCCTCGAGCAGCCGGGTGATTTCGGCGAGAACGGGTGGCCGCCCATCACAGAGCAGGGTCGCGGCGGAGAGGCGTTCGGAAGGCGACAGTTCGAGGAGACGTCCGAAAATATCTTTGACTTCACTCCAGTCGGGGCCGGCCACTTCTACGACTCCCTGCCTGCGACTTCGCCACTGAGGGTCCGATAGAGCCAGGCGCGGGCAACACTCCACTCCCGCTTGACCGTGGAAGTGGAAATCCCAAGCAGTCGAGCGACTTCCTCCACCGTCAGGCCGGCATAGAAACGTAGCTTCACGACCTGAGCCATCTGAGCGTCCATCGTTTCCATCTGCTTGAGAGCGTGATCGAGAGCGAGAATCTCATTCGGATCGCCTTCGGTGGCGACGTCGATCAAGTCGATGGGGATCGTTCGCACGCCTGCTCCTCGTTTGGCCCGTCCTCGCCGACGAGCATAGTCGATGAGAATGCGCCGCATCGTTTCGGCGGCAGAACCAAAGAAGTGCGCGCGATCTCGCCATTCGATGCGCTCATTTCGTGCCAGTTGAACATAGGCTTCGTGAACCAATTCGGTCGGGCGCAGGGTGTGGTCCGGGCGTTCCTGTCCGAGCCGGTGGGCGGCGATTCGGCGGAGCTCGTCGTAGACGCGGCTGAGGAGTTCATCGGTTTGCGAAGCGGCAGAAGTCCCACCTTCTGTCGGTCCATCCGCCTTTGGGTGCATCCGGGCCTCCGCTGTTATCTGCCGATGTGGATCCGGGCAACGGGTCTACTCTGACAAAGGCGCTCTAATCGCCGGACGCGGCTCAAGTTTTTTCATCGCATGAGTTGGGCTGGACGTGAGTACTCCAGTCCCGCCGCTCGGAGGCGATAGAGATAGACACCGGCGGGCAGAGGTTCGCCCTTGTCATCGTGCCCGTCCCAAATTATCTGGTGCGCTCCGGCCCTTCGAATCTCGTTGACGAGGAGGCGTACCCGACGTCCCTGGGCGTCGAAGACGGCGAGGTCAACACGCTCGGGCTCAGCCAGTTCGAAAGAAAATGTCGTTGCGTCGTGAAACGGATTCGGAAAGTTCTGGGCAAGAGGGGGCGACCCAATCGCATCGGGAACAGTGGCCACATCGGGGGAATGCACGAAGCTATAGAAGTGGTCGGGCTCCGTCCTGGGCATCCCCTCCGTCCGGCCACTCGCATCGGCGGCGTGGAGATAGTAGTCGCAGGTTTCGGTCGACGCAGGAGCAGGAATTTGCCCGCTGAATTGATTTGCGCCGTCGAGAGTGAGAACTACCGTCTGCCAGGACCCCGTTCCGTGGCGGTAGATCAGCTCGGCACTGGTGATGGCCGCTTCACTGTGGGCCTGGATCTTCGCGGCCATCGTCACAGCTCCGCTTTGATCCGTCACGGTGGGGACGTGAGAAACGCGGAGCATTCCAACATCCATCACACCTTTGGTTCGGCAATGGAGGGCGTCGTCGGAGATCCATCCGCCGTAGAAGTACCCACGGACCTGATAGCCAGGTGCAGCCGCCTCGTAGACTGCTAGTGCGTTGTTGTCATCGGTAGTGCTTCCGAAGAGTGGAACCATGATCTGGTCGTTTACGATCAGACTGTTCGTGTACGAGGCTGGGGAGTTTCCGCCGATGTTGTAGCAATAGACCCGTTCGACCTGATAGTTGCGTCCGGTCGAGGCAGGAAGCGAAGCGAGCAGCGTGGCCCGCTGATTGAGAGGTCCGTAGGTGGGGTGACTCTGCCAGACATCTTTGACGAGAACGTTCTCCTCATCGAGGAACTTTGCCCACGTGTCGATGTGGTGAATGCCGCCGTTCTCGATGTAGTCGAGGACGGAATACTCGGCGACGCCGTAGTAGTTGCCCATCAGGGTGTTGACATCCTCTTCGCTCATTCCCTGTTGGCTGCCGGCTTCGTTGTAGACGAGTTCGGTCGAAGAACTGATGTGGGCTCCATCCGTCATGTAGTTGCCCCCAGTGTGCAACATATCGTGACTGACCACAGGGATCCCTTGTTGTTGACCGAAGCGAACGGGGATGAGGTTGTCGTTCGGTCGAGTGGGGCGGTTGTAGACATGATCGATGATGGTGAGATCGTCATTGCCATCAAAGACGAACCATGGACCGTAGTCTCTCGTCCAGATCGAGTTGTTCGGTTCGACGAGAAACTCCACGTTCCCCATGTTGACGCCGTTGTTCGTCAGGTTGGTTTCCGCCGTGGTTTGCAGAGAGCTGGAGACCACGACGTGAAGAGTGACCGAATCGGCGATGTCGCGAAGAAGGGTGTAGGGAAGGCCGAGCGGATACCGAACGAGGACGCCCGTGACCGGCTCCCACTCGGCACAATTGCGAATGGGTGCGGCCGGAGGAGGGTCGGCCAGCACGCGCGCTGAACTGGGGCTGCCGAGAGCGCGCCAGGTCTCCCGTTCCGCTGAGGTTTCCTCACGAGGAACGAGTTCTTCGATTCCATCGACGTCCCACTCTCCGGCCTGCCCGGCTCCCGGCGTGGCGAGCGTAAGGACGGTGGCGGTGCAAATCGCGGCCAGGCCTGTGGCTGACAACATGCGAGAGAGCGGAGAGGGCGTGCGAGCGTTCATCTGCTTGGGACCTCGTTAGGTTGGGATTCAGAGTCGAGGAGAGCGGACTCAACTCGGCCCGGATCGACACGACGGCCGACGTCTCGATTGGCCGAGTTGATTATAGCACTTGCCGAAGCCCCGGTTCTCTAGTTCCCCAAACCAAGGCGGGCCTTCGTCTGCCAGCCTTTTTTGAACCATCGCCAGGCCATGACCAAGGTTCGGGCGACCATGAAGACGCTGATCCCGATCCAGACACCGCGGAGGTCTCCGAACCAGTGGCCTCCGCCCCAGGCGCAGAACGCCCCGAAGAGACCGAGTGAGATCATGGAATTGCGAAGGAACCCCATGTCAGAAGCGCCGATGAGGAGTCCGTCGAGGACGAAGAGGAGCGCGTTCGGAATCTGCATGATCGCGATGAAGACAAAAATCGAATCGATGGCCGCCAATACGTCTGGGGCGTTCGAAAAAAGACCCGGGAGTACGCTTCGCAAGGCGAGAAAGATAGACGCGAAAACGACACCAACTCCCAGGCTCCAGCGACAGAGCCGATCCCCGAGAGCCTGGGCGGAGTTGAGCGAATTCTCTCCGAGGAGGCGGCCGACCAGAGCCTGAGCGGCAATAGCCAGGCTGTCGAGAATGAGAGCGAGGAAGATCCAGAGTTGCCAGGCCACCTGGTGGCCCGCGAGAGCGGCCGTACCAAACGTCGCGGCCATCCGGGTGCCGGTGAAGAGAGCCGCCTGAAGTCCGAGGGACCGCAGAAGGAGGTCGGAACTAAGTTGGGTCATGGCCCGAAGCGTTCGCCATTCTGGTCGACGTCCCTTTGGTGAGAAGATCCCGTGCTCTCGCCTCTTGGGACGAAACGCAGCGTAGAGAAAAACCGCCCCTGTCCAACCAGAAATGACAGTGGCCCAGGCAGCGCCAGCGATTCCAAATGCAGGAAGGCCGAGAGCCGGTATCCCGAAGATGAGAACGAGGTCGAGGATCGCGTTGAGAAGATTCATTCCAATGACGACGTAGAGCGGGGTCTTTGTGTCCTGGATTGCCCGAAAGACGCCGTGGAGGACGCGAAGCCACAGACTCGGGAGAGCGCCGGTGGCCCGGATCCGTAGATAGAGAGTGGCGGGAGCGACGACCTCCTCCGGGACGTTGACCCATCGCAGGAGGTTCTCGGGAAAGAAGAAGAGCACTCCGGTGAGGAGGATGCCGAGGATGGTGCCGAGCCACGCCATCTGCATACCTTCGTGGGCGAGTAAATCGAATCGTCCTGCGCCGAACCGTTGGGCAAGTCGAGCGGTCGTCCCATACTCGAGGAAGATGAGTGACGCGGCCAGGAGCCCAAACAGCGCATTGGCGGCTCCGAGTGCAGCCAACTCGGTCGACCCGAGGCGACCAATCAAGGCCGTGTCGAGGATTCCCATGAGCGGTTCGGCGGCGAGAGAACCGAGGGCGGGAATGGCCAAGGCGAGAACCATGGCCACAGTCGGGTCCGACGAGTGTTCCCTCTTCCGTCTGGGTGGGAGCTGAGAAGTCACGGACGACGTTTGGGCACGACCACAATGAGTTTGGCGAAGGTCGGAGAGATTCGCGCTGACCGGGTTCCTGCGTTCACCCTCATCGGGCGCCCCAACGTTCGAGTTGACGACGATGCCGCAGAATGTGAACGACCCCATGCTCGAGGATCATTTCGGGATCGTAGGTTGGGCCCCAGCGGACCGTGAATACCAGTTTTGAGGCTGCTTTTTCGGTAATGCCCTGGAGGGGAACGACTGTCGCTTCGGTGTGGCGGAGGGCGCGTTTCATTTGCTCCCGAAAGTCGTTCGGATTCTGTAGGTCGGTCGGGCCGGGTCTACCGGTTTCGTCGCGTTCGAGGTCGACGACGCTGCGGATGTAGTTGGAGTAGGCATAAACGGCCTGGACACAATGTGTACAGATCGCCTGAATGCTGCTCGTATCTACGTCTGAGCTTTGACGGGTCTCCAGGAACTGTTCCCGCGTTTTTGCTTCGACGAGGACGCACATTTCTTCGACGGCCCGGGCCGTTTCATCGAGGAGTGCTCCAAAGGCACCGGGTCGGCCCGGGTTTTCTATGAATCCGTTCATCGGCGGTCTCCTTCCACGGTGTGGCGACGAGGGCGGAGCATATCGCAAGGTTGGGGATCGGACTTAGTGCTCGTTTCGGTGTAGTCTCCGGTCACAAAACTGGACCTCGAGGAGGACGGACCTGGCCATGTTTCGAGCTTTGACTTCAGGGAGAGTAGCGGCGAGCGCGCTTGCCTTCATCGCGTTGCTCAGCTTGCCGTCTGCCGGGGGATCTTCCGCGGGGGATACGATCACGGCGCCAGAGAGCTCGTTCTCGAGCGCTGCTTCTGGGACGACGACCTGGGGACAGTCCGGGCTGGTTGTTTCGGACTCCGAACGGGCCTCACGAATCGGTCGAGATGTTCTTCGCGCCGGAGGAAACGCGGTCGACGGAGCGGTTGCGGCGGCATTTGCCCTCACCGTTACGTTTCCGTGGGCTGGCCCGATCGGCGGCGGTGGATTCGCCGTCGTTCATTTGGCGGATGGATCGGACCTGTCACTCGATTTTCGGGAGGTCGCTCCGGCCGGTGCCCAACGCGACATGTACCTCGACGAGAAGGGTGAAGTGGCCCCGGGGCGATCGCTCGTCACGGCTTTGGCCGTGGGGGTTCCCGGGACCGTCGACGGATTGATTCGACTTTGGCAGGACCATGGTTCCGGCGCTCTTTCGCTGGCCGAAATTCTTGCGCCGAGCATTCGCCTGGCCCGCGACGGATTCGTCGTTGGACCGGGACTCGCGAAACGACTCGAAGGGAAACGAGACTATCTGTCTGCCGATCCGGCCGCTGCTGCCATCTTCGTCAAAGCGGATCATTGGCGCCCGGGGGATCGGCTCAGGCAAAGGGACCTGGCCCGAACGCTCCAGAGAATCGCCGAGTCGGGGAGAGCTGGGTTCTATGAGGGACCGACGTCGGTGGCGTTCCTGTCCAAGATGCAGCAGGAGGGCGGAATCGTCAGCCGGGAGGATCTCCTCGAATATCGAGCGGTCTATCGAACTCCTGTCCGAGGAACATTTCGGCAATTCGAAGTGGTTTCGATGGGGCCGCCCAGTTCCGGCGGGTTGCTCGTTCTGCAAATGCTGGCCATGTTCGATCTGGCCCATCAGGATGATTGGGAATGGAACTCCGTACCCTATCTTCACTTGCTAACTGAACTCCAACGACGCGCCTACGCGGATCGCTCGGTTCACCTTGGAGACCCGGACTTTTGGAACGTTCCAATGGGGCCCATTCTCGATCCGGCCTACCTCCGGGATCGGGTCGAAACGATCTCCTGGGACCGGGCCACGCCTTCGAGCGAGATCGAAGCGGGATCGTTCACAGAGATGAGTGGCATCGAATCGGATGAAACTACGCATCTGGCCGTGGTGGACGAGTTCGGGAATGCCGTGAGCATGACGGTCACCTTGAACGGAGGATTTGGATCCGGTCGCGTCGTGGCAGGGACCGGAGTCCTGCTCAACAACGAAATGGACGACTTCTCGGCTCGTCCCGGATCGCCGAATCTCTACGGACTCGTCGGCAACGAAGCCAACGCAATCGCCCCTCGCAAGAGAATGCTCAGCTCCATGTCGCCGACTTTGGTGCTGGAAGCCGGGGAAGTTCGCTTGGTTCTCGGCTCTCCCGGCGGTTCCCGTATCATCAACGCGGTCCTGCAGGTGCTTCTCAATCACCTGCACTTTCGGATGCCCATCGACCAAGCCGTCGCGGCACCGCGGATGCACGCACAGTGGCTTCCGGACAAACTGTTTTACGAGTCGCGAGCCTTGGCGCCCTCGACGCGGGCGACTCTCCGTTCGATGGGACACGAACTCGAGGAGTTCGGTGCAGTCGGGAGAGTCAATGCCATTGCCCGCAAAGACGGGATCTGGTGGCCGGCGCCGGATCCTCGCGGAGATGGGATGGCAGCAGGCTACTAGCTGGTGACGAGGCTGACGCTCTTAAGGCACGCTTCGGAAAGGACAACGCATTGTGAGAATCGGTGTCGACCTCGGGGGTACGAAGATCGAGATCGTCGTTTTGGACGCCGGAGGTGAGGTTCATCACCGAGACCGCGTTGCCACTCCCCATGGCGACTATCCCGCCACGATCCAATCCATCGTCGATCTGGTTCGAAGCGCAGAGGCCGAAGTCGGAAGCCGATGCACGGTCGGCATCGGCACGCCAGGGGCTGTCTCGCCGGCCACGGGCCGTATGAAGAACTGTAACTCAACCTGGCTCAACGACCAGGCCCTCCGGGAGGATCTGGAGCAGGCGCTTGGACGTTCTGTACCTCTTGCCAATGACGCCAACTGTTTTGCTCTCTCCGAGGCCGTCGATGGCGCCGCCGCCGGCGCGTCGGTCGTCTTTGGGGTCATTCTCGGAACGGGTGTCGGGGGAGGGGTCGTCGTCCACGGCCGGGCCTGGACCGGACCGAACGCGATCGGAGGCGAATGGGGTCATAATCCCCTCCCGCAACCGCGCGCGAGCGAACTTCCCGGGCCTGGGTGCTACTGCGGAAGATCCGGTTGCATCGAGACGTTCCTTTCCGGGCCAGGACTGGAGGCTCAATACGAGCAGGAAACCGGCCGGCGGCTGCGGGGGCGGGAGATCGTGGCGGAAGCGGCCGCGTCCGAGGAATCGAAGGCCGAGCTGGTTCTGGGCGAGTACGAAGATCGCCTCGCCCGTGCTCTGGGTACGGTCATAAATCTGCTCGATCCCGACTGCATTGTCCTGGGAGGCGGGCTCAGCTCGATCGCGCGTCTCTATACGAAGATTCCGCGGCTTTGGGGCCAATATGTCTTCTCGGATCGGGTCGACACACCCCTTCGCCCTCCCCGGTTTGGGGATGCCAGCGGAGTTCGGGGAGCAGCCTGGTTGGGCGATGATTGACCGGACCTCGACCGGGCTTTACAGTCAGGCGCCTGGTGCCGATTCCGACTCGGCGACAACGCATTTGAACCACCCAAACGAGGACATGCATGCTGCTGAGTATGACCGGCTACGGTCGCGGAGAGGCAAACTTTGGTTCGGCTCGACTATCTGTCGAAGTTCGCACCGTTAATCATCGATTTTGTGAGATTTCGGTCCGGCTTCCCCGAGCGTTGAGTCAGTTTGAAGGAAAAGTCCGCGAGAAGGTGCAGTCGAAGATCTCCCGAGGCAAGATCACCCTCAACGTCACGATCGACGGCAGCGAAAGCCCCACCTCGCGTCTGACCCTCAATCGGCCGGTCGCCCAGGCCTACTTCAAAGTCCTCGAAGAGCTCCGCGGTGAGTTCGATCTCGGCGGTGAGATTGGTGTAGACACTTTCCTCGCATTGCCGGACGTGCTCAGCTGGGAACAGGACGTAGTCGGCGACGACGAATCTTGGCGGGATCTCGAAATCGCTCTTGGCCTGGCCATCGACGACGTTCGTGACATGAAGGACCGGGAGGGAAAAAACCTCGCGGTGGATTTGAAGAAGCGGTTGAAACTCATCGATGATGCCGTGGAGAAGGTAGTCGAACAGGTTCCGGAAATGGTCGCACGACAAAAGCGTCGGCTGCAGGATCGGATGGCCGAACTCGTCGACGATCTTGAGTACAAGAAGAACCGTCTCGAGTCTGAGATGACCATGTTCGCCGATCGGACCGACTGCACCGAAGAGTGCGTGCGTCTTCGGTCCCACCTCGAACAGTTCAACGAGCTGATCGACTCGCCCGAACCGGCTGGCCGCAAGCTGAATTTTCTCCTCCAGGAGATGAACCGCGAAACCAATACGATCGGATCGAAGGCTCAGGACGTACCGATTGCTCGTGATGTGATCCAGATAAAAGAAGAGATCGAGAAACTGCGCGAGCAGGTACAAAACTTCGAGTGAGAGACATCATGAGTCTGCCTGAGCTTCGCGAACCGGCCTTTCCGATTGTGGTGTCCGGACCATCCGGGGTTGGAAAAACCGTTCTTTGTAAGGGACTCTTGGATCGTCTTCCGGAGATCACCTGCCGTTCCATCTCGACGACGACGCGGTCGATTCGACCTGGCGAAGTCGAAGGTGTCAGCTACCGTTTCGTTTCCGAGGGTGATTTCCTGGCCAGTCGGGATGCCGGCGAGTTGGCGGAGTGGGCCGAGGTGCACGGTCGGTACTACGGGACACCGAAGTCTTTTCTCGATGAGCGGCTCGCTGCAAGCCAGAGTGTCGTACTCAATATCGACGTCCAGGGTGGTGTCTCTATCCAGAATTGTTATCCGGACGCTGTTCTGATTTTTGTTCTTCCCCCGAGTTGGGACGTGCTGGCCGAGCGGCTCAGTCGTCGCGGGACCGACTCGCGGTCTTCGGTGGAGGCTCGTTTGAATCGGGCCCGGGCCGAAGTGGAGTATTGTCCTCGCTATGGCTATGTCGTCGTCAACGACGATCTGGACCGAGCTGTTTCCGACCTCGTCGCGATCGTAACCGCAGAACGTCTGCGCGCCGGCCGACGCCGTGTAGACGCCTGACCGAAGGGACCAAGAGACCATGAGCCAGCGTCGTGTCGTCCTGGGCGTAACGGGTTCGATCGCGGCTTACAAGGCCGCTGAGGTCGTGCGCCTCTTTTCCAAGGCCGAGGTGGACGTCCACTGCATCATGACCCGTTCGGCCACAGAGTTTCTTGCCCCCACAACATTGGCCACTCTCAGCGAACATCCGGTCACGGTGGATTTGTTCGGCCCCCCGGCCGGAGGGGCGGCCAGCTATGGTGATTCCGGTCCGTCCACCACTTCCGGCCCGGTCGATCCGGAGGCATCCTCAACTGCTCCATCAGCGATCGACCATATTCGGGCCAGTCGGGAGGCAGACCTCATCGTAGTCGCGCCGGCCACCGCCAACATTCTTGGGAAGGTGGCCCAGGGCATCGCGGACGACGCGCTGACGACTACGCTCCTGGCTACTTCGATTCCCGTTCTCTACGCCCCGGCCATGAATACGCGAATGTGGATGCATCCCGCCGTGCAGGAGAACGTCCGGCTCTTGAAAAAGCGCGGTGCTCTTTTTGTCGATCCCGGTGAAGGTGAGTTGGCCTGCGGTGAATATGGAGCGGGTCGGATGGGCGAGTCCACCGATGTCGTAGACACCGCGATTCGGGCCATCGATGCTCAGCGCCCTCAGGCACCTCGATTTTTGATCACGACTGGAGGAACCGAGGAACCGGTGGATCCGGTTCGGGTGTTATCAAATCGTTCGAGCGGACGGATGGGGTTCGCCATCGCCGAAGCGGCCCGCAACGCTGGGTATCGGGTCACGGTGATCGCCGCCCGGACGTCGGCACCGCGGCCGTACGGGGTCGATTGGATCTCAGTCGGCACGGCGGCCGAGATGGAGCGGGCGGTAAACAAGCATCAGGCTGCCCATGACGTCCTGGTTATGGCGGCGGCCGTGTCTGACTATCGACCAAAGAACGTGCCGTCGAAAAAGATTTCCAGCGGCGCGGCGTCACTTTTGCTGGAGATGATACCAACAGGTGACATTCTCAAGACGGTTGCTCCGAAACGGCGGGAAAAGTTTACAGTTGGTTTTGCTCTCGAAACGGAGCGAGGACAGGCCAAGATGGTGGCGGCGGGACAGGCCAAACTTGCCCGCAAGGGAGTCGATTTGCTCGTGTTGAACAATCCGATGCGGAGCGGCTCCGAGTTTGGTGGGAATACCAACGAAGTTTCGTTCCTCTTCCCAGACGGTAGGACTGTTGCACTCCCTCTCTCGTCAAAGTACGAGATCGGCGTCGAGATCGTGCGTCAGGCGACTCATTTCCTGTCGGAACGGAAGACATCTGCCCGCGCGATAACGGCGCCGACAGTGAAGAAGACGAAAAAGAAGGCTGCTCCGAAAGCTGCGTCAAGAAAGACCACGAAGGGTGCTCGAAAGGGAGAAGGGCGACGCTAATGGGCGCAACCGACTATTCTCCGGAAGCTTTGGCTGGCGCGACGGCTTTGCTCAGAGGCATTGCGGAAGAGGCACGCCTCGACCGGATGCGTGGTGTCGAACTGTGGTGTGACGATGATCTCGCGGCGAGCCTGCGCGAACTCTTCCGTACCGTGGCCATCGCCCAGCGGGATGAGAAGGCGACCAGCTCCGCATCCAAGCCAAGCCCGGTGAGCCCAGGCCCGAAGGCGGGAGCGGCGCGCTCGGGGTATCAGAAGGTCATCGATGCCATCGACGGAGCTTCCGCGTCTGAAGTTGCACAGTCGAGAACAACCGCTGCGGCGAAAGCTCCGAAGGCCCCGGCTGCGGCGAAGGCCCCCGCAACGGCGAAGGCTCCGGCTGCGGCGAAGGTTCCGGCTGCGCCACAAGTGTCACCACGTTCTGCGGTTCCACCGGCTCCCGTTGCGAGTTCGCAGACGAACGCCCCCACCCCCGGAGCTACGAGTCGGGAAATGGCAAAGCCGACTCGAGCGAAAGGCAAAACGACAGTTTGGGGTCCGCCTCCCATCGCCTCGGGGCGCGATTCCGGTTGGGAGGATCAGCTCGCTGCCGTCGAAGCGGAAGCGAAGGAGTGCCGTGCCTGTGGTCTCTGCGAAACTCGGCGCAATGTCGTCTTCGGAGTGGGGAGCGGACAGGTACCGCTCGTGTTCATCGGGGAAGCTCCCGGTGCGGACGAGGACCGGGAAGGCGTCCCCTTCGTAGGGCGGGCCGGGCAGCTCCTGACGAAGATCATCGAAGCCATCGGTCTCGATCGTGATGAGGTGTACATTGCGAACATCCTCAAGTGTCGGCCCCCGGCCAACCGCAATCCCCAGTCGGATGAGATCAGCCGTTGTACCCCGTTTCTGACCCGGCAACTCGAGATTCTCCGCCCCAAGGCGATCTGCACACTTGGCCTCTTCGCGAGCCAGTTTCTCCTCGACAGCACGCAGTCGATGGGACGAATGCGCGGGCAACGCTCGTCGTACGAACGGATTCCTGTGATTCCGACCTATCATCCTGCCGCCCTGCTCCGAAATCCCGACCTGAAGGCGAAGGTCTGGGAGGACGTACAACTGCTGCGGCAGATTCTGGACGAGGCCCCATGACCGGTCGATACGATACAAATGGTGGTGGAGGACGATACGAAGGTCGTTCCGGGAGTCGAAGAGACGCTCCGGTCCTGGCCGCAGGCCGGGTTCCTCCGCAATCTCTCGAGGCGGAACTCTCCGTCCTTGGTGCGATGCTCCTCGACAAAGAAGCGATTGGACGTGCGGCCGAGATTCTCGATGCCGAGAACTTCTATCGTGACACTCACCGGAAAGTATTTGCCGCGATGGTTTCGGTCTACGAACGCGGTGAATCGGCCGACCTCATTACGGTTACCGAAGAGCTTCGCGTGCAGGGACAGCTTGACTCGGTGGGTGGCGCAGCGTTCGTTTCCAGCCTGATCGACCAAGTTCCGACGGCTGCCAACGTCGTCTACCACGCGGAACTGGTTCTGGAAAAATCCGTTCTGCGTCGGCTCATCGAAGTGGCGACCGCCATCGTACAGAAGGGCTACGAAGCGTCAGAACGTTCCGGAGAGATTATCGATCAAGCCGAAGAGATGATCTTTGGGATCAATGATCCTCGACTCCGCAAGGGTTTTGTCCAGCTCAAGGAACTCCTGCCCAAAGCCGTGGAAATGGTGCAAGAGGTCTATGACAAGAAACGATCGGTCACGGGCATCTCGAGCGGGTTTCTCGATCTCGACAAGATGACGTCCGGGTTCCAACGATCGGACATGCTTATCGTAGCGGGCCGTCCGTCCATGGGTAAGACGGCCTTTGCTCTCAATTTGGCTGAGTACGCCGCGGTGCACCAGGGAACCCCGGTCGGGGTCTTCTCTCTGGAAATGAGTCGGGAGCAGCTCGTCACCCGTTTGCTTTCTTCGCAGTCTCGCATTCCCCAACACAAACTTCGCTCTGGTTATCTCCGAGCCGAGGAGTGGGAATCGCTGGCCCGCGCCGCTGGTGTCCTTTCCAAGGCGCCTATCTTTATCGACGACACGCCGGCCATCACGATAACGGAAATGCGAGCGAAGGCGCGTCGTCTGAAGAAGGAGCACAATGTCGGACTCCTCATGGTCGACTACCTGCAGCTCATGCGGGGATACGGGAGCTCTGAGTCCCGCCAGCAGGAGATTTCGACGATTTCACGTTCTCTCAAGGCCCTTGCCAAGGAACTGGACATTCCAGTGATCGCGCTTTCTCAGCTCTCTCGTGCTGTCGAACAACGCGATGACAAGCGGCCCATGCTTTCCGACCTTCGCGAGTCCGGCGCAATCGAGCAGGACGCCGACCTGGTCTTCTTTGTGTTTCGGGAGGAGTTCTACAAGCCCGAGAAAGAAGAAGTGCGGGGGATGGCAGAGATCATCGTCGGCAAGCACAGAAATGGACCGATCGGACGTGTTCATCTGACCTTTATCGGAGAATTGGCTCGGTTCGAGAACTACACCGAACGGATGGGGGAGCCGATGGGTGGTCCACCTCCCAACACCGCCCCGATGGGAGGTCCGCCCATGGGTGGTCCGCCTGAATTCGATGGGGGCGATGTCTTTTGAGTCCGGGTTCGACTCCGCGATCGAAGGGTGGGAAGAAACCCAAGGTCCACTTCCTCTGCACGGATTGTGGTAACGATACGCAGAAGTGGTTTGGTCAGTGCCCCAACTGCAAAGCCTGGAATACGCTGAAGGAGTTTCGGGTGCCGGTCGACACAGCCGACGGGGCCCGGACGGGATCGGGTGGGAGTCTCCTGCGTCCGGATGCCTTCGGCGCTGCCGGTTCGAAGCGAGGTTTTTTCGAGAACAAAAAGCAGAGTCGGGCGGCTGATCTCTCCGAGGGCCAAGCGAAGGATCGGGCGGCGACTTCCGAAGCGGAGTCCTCCCCGTCTGCCGGCTCCGGCGAGAGTGTCTTTGATCGCGAGGTGCCCAAAGCGAAGCCCGAATCCGTCCTCCCGCGCACTCCGAGTCCCCGGACGGCTCTGCAGACGAACGGGGTCTATCGCCTCGATGAAGTTCCTCTCGCCTCGGTTCCACGAATGGCCACCGGTATTGGCGAACTCGATCGCATTCTCGGTGGGGGCATCGTCCCGGGATCGGTCGTCCTGGTGGGAGGAGATCCCGGCATCGGCAAATCGACTTTGCTCCTTCAGACGGCCGGCCGTCTCGTCGCCCGCGGCGTTACGACGCTCTACGTCTCGGGAGAGGAGTCAGCCACTCAGATTCGACTGCGGGCTGAGCGAATCGAAGGTATTCCGGATGGGCTCGTCCTCCAAACCGAAACGAATCTTGAATCGGTCGCCGCGGCCGTAGCCGAGGTTGGCCCCGAAGTCATAGTCATTGACTCGATCCAGACCGCGTTTCTTCCTTCGGTCGCTTCTGCTCCGGGGAGTGTTGCTCAGGTTCGGGAGTCGGCCCTGGCGCTGATCGAGCTTGCCAAGGCGCGCCAGATTGCCGTCCTTCTCGTTGGACACGTGACCAAAGAAGGAACGCTGGCCGGGCCGCGAACTCTCGAGCATATGGTCGACACCGTCCTCTACATGGAGGGTGAGCGTTATCAACACTATCGGATCCTCCGCAGCGCCAAAAACCGGTTCGGGAGCATTGACGAAATTGGTGTCTTCGAGATGATCGACTCGGGCCTCCGTGAGGTGGCCAATCCGAGTCAGATATTCCTGAGCGAACACACCTCCGGGGCAGTGGGCTCGGTCGTAACGGCTTCGCTCGAGGGAACCCGGGCGCTTCTCATGGAAGTCCAGTCGCTGGTTCACAAAACGAAATTCTCGGTGCCGCAACGCTCGACGACGGGCTACGAAGCGAAGCGTCTGGCCATCCTGCTCGCGGTTCTGGCCAAACGATGTTCTGTTGATACCTCACAGCATGATGTCTTCGTCAATGTAGCCGGAGGACTGCGCGTCGGGGAGCCAGGAGTCGATCTCGGTGTTCTCTTGGCTGTGGCCTCGAGTTACAGCGAACGTCCGCCCCACCCGGATATGATCGTGCTCGGCGAGGTCGGTCTGGGAGGAGAGGTTCGCCGGATCGCTCATCCAGAACGGCGGGTCCACGAGGCGGCTCGACTCGGGTATCGTAAGGCCATCCTTCCGGCGGCGAACGCTCTGGATCTGGGAGGATCGAGAGACGGTGTCGAGCTGATCGGCATCGGTACGGCCGTCGAGGCTCTCGCTGCGGGGTTGCAGAAGACCGCGACTGTCTAGTCGACGAGAAACTTACGGATTTCGGCTTGAATACGTAGCTTCCCGAAAGGTAGCTAGATGACAGCAGACTGCGATGTGGTCCTGCTCGCCGCGGGCAAAGGACGACGGCTCGAGCAGGGGCAGTGCAAGGCGGGCGTAGAACTCCTTGGGCGCCCACTCTTTCTTCACGCCTTCCGGCGATTCCTCGACCATCCCAGAGTTGAAAGAGTGGTTCTGGTCGTGCCGCCGGAAGAGCCAGAATCGTCACAGGTTCGGGCGGCGGTTCCAGACTTGGGGCCCGGGTCGAAGTCGGTCTATCTCGTTCCCGGCGGTGAGCGGCGCCAGGATTCGACCTTTGCTGGTTTGACCCGTTTGTCCGAGCTCGGGGTGCGGGGGGATCGGATCGTCCTGGTTCATGATGCGGCCCGGCCCGTCGTGACGGCAGCTCTGATCGACCGGACGGTGGGCGCATTGGATGGCCCGGCGGAAAGAAAACAGGAATCACTGCCGGGCTTGGACCCGTCGACATGGGGGACGGGATCAGCGGGGGCCATTCCGGGACTGGCGGTCCGCGAGACTCTGAAGCTGGCCGTGGAGGGGCGAGTCGTCATGACGCAGCCAAGGGACAATCTCTTTGCGGTGCAGACTCCTCAGGCGTTTCGCTTCGGGCCTCTTTTCGATGCGCATCTGCGGGCCCGACAACATGGGCACGATTTCACGGATGATTCGGCTCTCCTGGAGTGGCTGGGAATGTCGGTCCGACTGGTGGAAGGGGATGCAGCCAATCTGAAGGTGACTTACGCTGCCGATCTCGCTCTGGCCGAAGAACTGATGAGTCGTGACCAGCCAGGGGTCAACAAGGAGGAGCTCTGATGAGTCTACGAATTGGATTCGGATACGACATTCATCGTCTCGTCCCGGACCGGGCCCTTTGGCTCGGCGGGATCGAGATCCCGTTCGAGAAGGGGCTTCTCGGTCATTCCGACGGGGATGCCATCGCTCACGCCCTTTGCGATGCTCAGTTCGGGGCGGTCGGTCTCGGCGACATTGGCGAGCACTTTCCCGATAGCGATCCATCATGGAAAAACATCTCCGGCAAAGTGCTCCTCGAACAGACCCGTATCATTTTGACAGCGCGAAACGCCAAGCTCGTGCAGGCAGACTTGACCGTCCTGGCTGAGGCGCCTCGCATTTCTCCGCACAAGGAGTCGATGATTCATCAGCTGGAAAAGGCGACTGGGTGTCGTGACGTGTCGATCAAGGCGCGAACGAACGAAGGACTGGATTCGGTCGGGCGGGGAGACGCGATCGCCGTCTACGCGATGGTTCTGGTCGAGTGGGATAGGGTGTAGTTCATGCCGGTTGGATCGCCGAGATGATTTTTTTTCTTCTTGCGGCCATATCGGTCATCGTGGCGATGTTTCGTGTCCAGGCGATGCGAGCGGGGGATCCCTCTGTCATCCGCTCCGCCCTCATCCGGGTCGGACTGGCCTACCTTGCTCACTGGCTGCTAGAAACCGGGATCCTCGGGCCGAACAGCCCCCTGCCGTTGCAGATCATTCCCACTTCACTTCTCGTGAACCTGATCTGGGGAATCGAAGTAGTACTCTCCTTTGTTCTCCTCGTTTCGCTGATCGAACTCGTTGTCTATCGCCTGCGGAAACGGGACATCGTGGTGGCTTTCGTCGTCGGCACGATCTCGATCGTGCTGGGGACACTGGGAACGCGCGACCCGTCGATTAATCCCCTGACTGCGGCGGTCGTCGCCATTCCCGCCCTCGTCCATGTGCGCTGGCGGCACCATCTCAACTCGGGACTTCTGACCGCCTCGGCTTTGACTGGGCTTCTCTTCGTCTGTCTCTATTTCGTCGAAGTGGGCTTTGGCGATGCGCCCGTCCCCGGTCATCCCCTCGTCGTCGAGGTCGATCACTATCGCAATTGGGTCCTTTCGCTTGTTCTGATCTATCTGATTCTCGCCCTCCCGCGTTTGGCCTGGGGCGTCAGTATCCAGATTCGAAGCGTCAAGACCCGGCTGCTCGTCTCCCATCTCCTTGCTGGAGTCGTCCCGGTGGTTCTCGTGGCGATCTTCTGGGGACTCTCGACCTTTCTCTCCGTCAATGGGGACCGCGCCCAAGTCGCTGCGCGCCACCTCAACGAGCAATGCCGACAGCTTTCACTCAGTGTCTATCGCGGGCTCCACGCGGAGAATTCCGGAGAGTCCCTGCGACAATGGGCCATCCTCGAGAATCAGGTCCACCCCGGGCTGCGCGTCTGGGTCTTCGAGACGCCAGCCCCCGGCGCAGCGGTGGCGGACTCGTCGGACTCGTCGGTCCTGCCCGCTGCGTCTGGCTGGCCACCGGGTTGGCAGCGGCTCTTCGGTACATCCCTTCCCGATGATGCGGCCCTCGCTCTCTGGCCGGACAGCCTGGATCAGGAGGGCGTACTCACCCTGGAAGGTCGTCCCTACCTCGGTGCTTATGCTCGCCGTCGGGGAGAAGAGGGCGATGCCTCAACCCCGACCACGGGCGCGATCGCAATCATGCCGATCGAGTCTGTCCTCGATCAGGACTTCGCTCGGGTCATCGAGGCCGAAGCGTTTCTCGACGTGGCTCGCAGCGTCGATTCCCGGGGCGCCGTCCTCAGCATCGTTCCAGATACGCTTCGTTTTCCCAGTGGCGAACGAAAAGGGAATGCGTCGATGGGGGCAGCGCTCGTCGAGCTGATGGAATGGAAAGACGGCGAT
>Ga0315338_1001496_pt1 | contig 28951 bp, 25 predicted proteins | sample ASW8metaG_FD_204518 | JGI IMG/M metagenome (GOLD analysis project Ga0315338, IMG submission 204518) | Ammonia-oxidizing marine archaeal communities from Monterey Bay, California, United States - ASW #8 | ecosystem: Environmental > Aquatic > Marine > Coastal | place: USA: California | collected... | reverse complement strand
TGGATGCGTCGCATGATCGACGAGCACGAAGAAGCCGCGAAGCGAAGCGGTGCGCGGATCGTCTTCACGTGTGGGTTCGATTGCATTCCCAGCGACCTCGGGACCTACTTCCTGCAGTCCGAGATGAAGTCGCGACACGGCGTGGCCCCGAGCGAAATCAAGTTCCGAGTGAACGGCTTCGCGGGTGGCGCCAGCGGCGGAACGATCGCGAGCATGCTCAACATGCTCGACGAAGCCGACGACGATCCGAGCGTGATGCGCGTCATGCGCGAACCCTACGCACTGAATCCGGAAGGGGAGCGAGGCGGACCCGATGGGGCCGAGCCCACCATGCCCGCCTACGACGCCGACTTCGAACAGTGGACGACTCCCTTCGTCATGGGCGGAGTCGACACGAAGGTCGTCCGACGCTCGAACGCGCTGCTCGGCTACGCCTATGGGCGCGAGTTCCGATACGGGGAAGCGACGCTCACGGGTGCGGGTGCCGGCGGCTTCGCCCGGGCCAGCGCGCTCGCGACGTCGACGCTCGGCATGATGGCTGCGATGGGCATCGGTCCCATACGCCGATTGATCGCACCTCGCCTGCCCTCACCCGGAGAAGGACCCTCGAAGGAGAAGCGCGAAGCGGGCTACTTCGACATTCGCCTCCTCGCGCGGCATCCCGACGACGAGAGCAAGAACCTGTGGGCGCGTGTCACGGGCGATCGCGACCCCGGCTACGGATCGACGTCGAAGATGCTGGCCGAGAGTGCGGTCTGTCTCGCGACCGACGAACTCACCAGCCAGGGCGGGATGCTCACACCGGCCGCCGCCATGGGCGACGCGCTCTTGCTGCGACTCCAGAAGAACTCCGGGCTCGACTTCTCGATCGAGTCATAGGCACGCCGGTCCACGAACACGCTGCGACGCAATGCGTCGAAGCGTGTTGCCCGCGGGCATTCAGGCGATTCGGGCTTCTGGTTCGGCTCGGGTCGACGTGTCATCATGACGCGAGCGATGCGACGCACGCACGCGTAGTGACACGCAGGCACGCGTAGAAGGAGCGACCCATGCGTCAGCTCTCCGGTCTCGATAATAGTTTCCTCGTGATGGAGGCAGGCGGACAGCTGGGCCACGTCGGCTCTCTCTCCTTCTTCGATGCCAGCGGGCTGGACGGACGAAGCTTCAAGGACGCCCTGCGCGCGACGCTCGAGGACAGACTCCATCTGCTCGGACCCTACCGACGCCGATTGGTCGAGGTCCCGCTCGATCTCGATCGCCCCTTCTGGATCGAAGACCCCGACTTCGACATGGACTTCCACCTGAGGCACATCGCCGTGCCGCCGCCCGGAGACGACCTGCAGGTCTCGGAGTTGATCTCGCGAATCCATGCCCGAGCCCTCGATCGGGCCAAGCCTCTCTGGGAGGCCTACGTGATCGAAGGTCTCGCGGATGGACGCATCGGTCTCTATACGAAGATCCACCACTGCACGATCGACGGCGTATCCGGCGCGCAGATGACCGAGGTCCTTCTCGATCGCGACCCCAGTGGCGACGTCGTGCCGCTCCCCGACCGTCCCTGGCAGGCCGATCGGCTCCCGCGCACCAGCGAAATGGTCGCGCGCGGCGTCGCTGGGCTCGTATCGCAACCCGGGCGACTCTCGAGAACGGCCTACCGGACGGCGCGGACGATGTGGGAGAGCAATGAAGCCCTCGGCGCGGCCGCGCGCACCCTCGGCCTCGACAAACTCCCCCTCGCCGGCGGCTGGCTTCGCTCGCGCGGGCCCGAAGTCGACGCAGATCGAATCCCGCAGAAGCCCGCGCCCCGCACGTCATTCAACCGTTCGATCACACCCCATCGCCGATTCTCCTTCTTCAGCATGTCCCTGCCCCGCTTCAAGGCGGTGAAGAACAGCCTCGGCGTCACGCTGAACGACATCGTGATGGCGGTGTCGGCGGCGGCCCTGCGGCGCTATCTCGAGGAACGCGGCGAACTCCCCGATGATCCGCTGATCGCGATGGTGCCCGTCTCTGTGCGCAGCGAATCCGAGAAGAACGAGTATGCAAATCGCGTAACGAGCATCCTCGGCGAACTCGCGACCGACGAAGCCGATCCGCTCGTCCGCGTCGAGCGCATCCATCGCGCGATGGCGGAGTCGAAGCGCATGCAACAGGCGATGCCGGCGACGATGCTGACGGACTGGACGGAGGCCGCGACGCCGCTGATCCTCGCCCAGGCCGCGCGCATCGCCGCCCGAACGAAGATCCTCGATCGCATGAACCCCCCCTTCAACGTGATCATCTCGAACGTGCCGGGCCCGCGCGAATCGCTGTACTGCGGCGGAGCCGAGATGGAGGGCTACTACCCGGTCTCGGCAGTCGCTGAGGGACAGGGCCTCAACATCACGGTGATCAGCTACCGCGACCATCTCGACTTCGGTGTCATCGCCTGCCGCGAACTCGTCCCCGAAGTCTGGAAGTTCAAGGAGTTCTTCGCCGAAGGTCTCGAAGAACTCGAGAAGGCAGCGGAGACGCGGCGAACTTCCGGATAGCCCGATCGACGCGCGTCAGAATTCGAGCGGTACGGCCACGGGGCCTTCGCCCACGAAGATCGCCGCTGCTCGTAACCTGTCCGTCTCGTCCGTCGACAGGACGAGCACGCCGTCGACTTCGATCGGGCTGCCGAGCGTGATCTCGCGTGGATCCAGCGATTCCCCATCCGAAGACACGATCAGCGTCTCCTCGAAGATCTCGACTTCGACGACCGCGCCGTCGGCAAGACCCTGACCCCGGTCGAGCAGGAGCAGGAAGCTGTCGTAGAGCGGAGTCGTGCCCTCGATGACGACGCCAGTCAGTGTCAGAAAGGCAGCTGACCCACCGAGCTCGATGACCTCCGCATCGATCGCAAAACGATCATCCTCGTCGACGGTGTAGTGACCGAGAACAGCGATTCGGTCTTCGAGGTCGATCTCGGAGACGTCGCTCGGAAGCCCCGAGTCGTCGAAGACGGACGTCTCGTCATTGGCGAAGACGGTGAGGCAATGACGGTCGCTATAGCCCGCAGAGTTGCGATGACTGATCTCGACTTCGCAGAGCCAGATTCGCACCGGCGTGCCCGTATCGTCGATCTCACGCACGACGCCTTCGACATAGATCAGACGACCCGGAGCGCGGCTCCCGAGAACATCGACGAAGACCTGCGGGCGAAAGAGGTATTCGCCGTTGCCCGTTTCGTTGATATGGATCGAGTTTCGCGCGTCGATGTCCAGTCGAACGGCGAGGGTTTCGCCGGGTTCGACGCGGAAGCCGCCCTGCGAGTTCAGGTCGATCCGATCGCCGCCCGGCAGTCGTGGAAAGACGCTCTCCGTCCCCCCGCTGCCGTCCGTACGGACGAGTTCGATCTCTTCCACGATCATGCGGAACTTCGAGTAGGTGCCAGCCGGAATGTCATCGGCGATGGCGAAGGGTTCCGAGACGTTCTCGAGCGCCAGGAGATCGAAGGTCTCGCGTCCTTCGAAGATCGTCTCGCGGTTCCCCTCATCATTGTCGTCGTCGTCGCCGTCGCCGCCAAGGAGATCGATCCGGGTCACCGTCACGAGGACCTGTGTGAACTCGTCCGTCGGCGCATCGGTGAGCAGCAGGGCGACACTGCCGGTCCCCGCCTCCGCGCCCCCACCGCCCGAACCGCCACACGCGGTCGCGAGCAAGATCAACGACAAGAGTGAGATCAGAACCCGAACGCGCGATGCGCAACTCGTATGCAATTTCGACATCATCGACTCCAACAAGATTCTCAGCAGCAACGGCCGCGATCCTACCAGAAAGTCTGCTCCGTAGAGAAACCACGAGCTGTACCGAACGTCACAAAGCGATGCCTCCTCACACGCGGCACGCGAGACCTCACTCGCGCGCATCTCAGGCTCGCCTACACTGGCGATTCATTCGAACGGGGGTTCATGCATGTCTCGAAAGGTCTCGATCTCGCCCTTCTCTCTTCTACCACTGACCGTCGCTCTCGTGAGCGTCCTCGGCACCACGGGCTGCACCTGGGTCGAGCTGACACCCGCCGCCGAGTCGACGCATCTCGGTGCGGTCGACGAGCTCGAGGGCTGCAAGAAAGTCGGGTCCACGAAGACGCGGACAAAGACGCACATCGGCTTCATCAAACGCAGTGAAGAGAAGGTGAACAACGAGCTTCGGACCCTCGCGCGGAATGATGCGCCCGAGCTCGGCGGCAATACGGTCGTACCGGACGGGCTGGTCGACAAGGACGGCATGCAGCGATTCACCGTCTACGATTGTCCGGACGATTCCGATTCGACGAAGTAGTTCATTGGCGAGATCGCAGACATGAGTCGCAGACTGCTCTTCGTCCTGGCGATCCTCGCCTCGTCGTTTCTCATCTTTCTCGTCCAGCCGATGGTGGGCAAGCGAATCCTGCCCTGGTTCGGCGGAACGCCGAGCGTGTGGACGCTCTGCCTCGCGTTCTACCAGACTACGCTCTTCGTCGGCTACGCCTACGCGCATCTCCTGATCCGCTTCGCGAGGCCGATCGTCCAGGTCGGCATCCATGCCGGACTCGTCGGCGCGGCGCTCCTCACCCTTCCGGTCCTGCCCGAATATGCATCGCAGTCCGGGGCGTGGGTGTCTGGCGCAGCGACCAACCCGAGCCTCGAAATCCTGGCCATGCTCGGGTCGAGTGTCGCCCTGCCCTTCATCGCTCTGGCCTCGACCGGCCCGCTCGTCCAGGCCTGGTTCGCGCGCGCCTACCCCGACCGTTCCCCGTACCCGCTCTATGCGGTCTCGAATATCGGGTCGTTCGCCGCCCTCCTCGCCTATCCCTTCCTCCTCGAACCGCGCCTGCCGCTCTCCACGACGGGATCACTCTGGTCGGTCGCCTTCGCCATCGCCGCACTCGCGGTACTCGGCTGCGCTCTGATCGCGTATCGCGCAAGGGGAGAAGAAGCGGTCAGTCCTGCTGCGGACGACGATCACGGCGTGGCGCAGGTCGACGGTGTGGGCATCGCCATGTGGGTACTCCTCTCGGGCTGCGCGGTCATCCTCCTGATGGCCGTCACGAACTCGGTCTGCCTCGACGTCGCGAGCGTGCCCTTTCTCTGGATACTGCCCCTCGCGACGTATCTGATGACGTTCATCCTCTGCTTCGCCTCCGAAACGAACTATCGCCCGATGCCCTACGTCACCCTGACGGTCGGCGCGTTCTTCCTCACGCTCGGCATGCGCTTCACGCTCTTCGTGGGCTTGCCTCTGGTCGATGACCAGCTCGGCAACGCCCTCACCGACGTCGTGAGCTCGCTCTACATCCAGATCCCGGCATACTGCGCACTCCTCTTCGGAAGCTGCATGATCCTGCATGGCGAGCTGTACCGAATGCGCCCGCCGGCGAGCGGACTCACCGCCTACTACCTATGCATCTCGGGCGGCGGCGCGGTCGGCGGTCTCTTCGTCGGCATCCTCGCGCCGGTTCTCTTCAGCGAGTACTACGAGATCCGAATCGGACTGGGAATGGCGGTCGTGCTCTTCGCCACGACCCGGGTCATGGCCATCGATCCCCCGCGCCGCCCGATGCTTCGCGGCTGGCAATGGCGATTCGCGGCGCCCGTCGGACTGCTCCTCGCGTTGGGGGCACTCGTTCCCGAGAGGGCCGACCGAGCGGTCATCATCCATCGCGCGCGCGGCTTCTTCGGCGTCCTGACCGTCACCGAACTCGGCGGCGAGCCCGACCGCGAGTCCGGCCTGACACATCAGCGCCATCTATTGAGCGGAACGACTCTTCATGGCGTCGAGTTTCTCGACGACGACGGCGCCCCTCCGATCCCCTCTACGTACTACGGTCGCGCCACGGGCATCGCCTCCGTCTTTGCCCGGCGGGAGCCCGGCGCCTCGCTCCACGTGGGACTGATCGGCCTCGGGATCGGGACCCTTTCCGCCTACGGACGAGAGGGCGATCACTTCCGCTACTACGAGATCGACCCGGCCGTCGCCGAGATTGCGGCGGACTCGGGACTCTTCTCCTTTCTCGAGCAGAGCCGCGCCGGCGTGGAGATCGTCCTCGGCGACGCGCGCCTCGAAATCGAACGCGAGCGAGCGAATGCCGACGCACGGGACTTCGATGTCCTCGTCGTCGACGCGTTCAGCAGCGACGCGATTCCGGTCCACCTCCTGACGATCGAAGCCTTCCGTCTCTACGAGGAAGCGCTCACGAGCCAGGGCGTGCTCGCCGTCCACGTCTCGAATCGACACTTCGACCTCGTCCCACTCGTGGCACGCATGGGCCTCGCCGTACGACTACATCCGTTGGTCGCCTTGACGGAGGCCGCTCCGAGCTTCCAGAGCCAGTCTTCCGACTGGGTCCTGCTGAGTCGACAGCCCGAGAAGCTTCGCGAACTCGCACAAACGCTGCGCCGCAGGTCCCAGCGACAGAAACTGCCGCGAAACCACGCAACGCTACGCCGTCCGGGCCTCGACGATCTCGAGGATGTTCCCGTCTGGACCGACGACTACAGCGATCTCTTGAGCGTACTTCGCACACACTGAGCAGCGGGCGTCATGCATCGGCCGTCGCGCCCGCGCGGCCGGGCGTCATGCCTCGACGGTCGCGCTCGGAGGTTCCGGCGTCGTCGTGATCGTGCGCGCGAGGAAGCGCGCCACCGCGCCGGCCCGTTCCCGAAGTGGATAGCCTTCGATCCGCACCCAGCCGAGGAAGAGCGAGTACCAGCTCCCGATGACGACTTCGACGAGGATCTCGAAATCTTCGTCGTCGCGCAGTTCGCCCGCCGCACGTCCGTCGTCGAGAAACCCGCCAAAGGCGCTGCGAATACGTCGGTCGTCGGAGTCGGCGGTTTCAGGGATCGACAGGGCGAGCATCGCGCTGATCAACGCGCGCGTTTGCGGCCCCATCGACTCCGCGTTCTCCGTCGTCCGCTCGAAGAGCACGACCAGCCTCTCCGCGAAGGAGATCGGCAGCTTCGCCACTTCTTCGACGTTCTCGAAAAGACGGTCGAGGGCGCGGCCCGAAACCTCTCGCAGCAGGTCGAGCTTGGACGGGAAATGTTGGAAGAGCGTGCCATAGGCGATGTCCGCGCTCTCGGCGATCTGGGTCACCGTCGTCTCTTCGTACCCCTGCGTCTCGAAGAGCGAGAAGGCCGCCTCCACGATCCGCTCGCGGATCTCCATGCGTCGCCGTTCGCGTCGACTCGGTAGCGCATCCGACATCGGTTAGGCGCCCTCGCGAATGGTCGAGAGCTCCGGCCCGATCTTCTCCGCGATCGGTCCGAGCAGATCGAGATCGAAGCCGTAGACCTCGGCGGCGTTCGTGCCGAGAATTGCGCGCGTCTCCTCTTCCGGGTAGTCGCCGAACGTGTCGTGCAGCGCCTTCATCGTGTTCGGCCAGGTCCCTTCGAGATGCGGATAGTCCGAGCCCCACATCAACTTGTCGAGACCGATCGCATGCCGATCCCGCCCCTCGTGTGCCGGAAGGAAGGAGGCGCCGAGGAAACATTGGCGCTCGAAATACTCACGCGGTCGCAGCGAGAGATCCTTCGTGAAATGTTGGAAGATCGGAAGGTCGGCCTTGAACTCGAGAACCCGCAGCGCTTCGAGGATCCAGGAACAGCCCGTCTCCGTCAGCACGTACTTGAGATTCGGGTGACGCTCGAAGGCGCCCGACCACATCAATGCGGCGAAGGGACGATGGGCCCACATGTCGACTTCGCTGATGTACATGGCGGTCGCCGCGGGCACGTCGCCGTAGTCGGGTGACCATCCCGAATGGGATTGAAGGGGGAGCTCGAGTTCTTCGCAGACGGCCCAGATCGGCTCGTAGCGCGGATGATGGTAGAAGGGATGCGTGCCCGTACTCGAAGGCAACAGGACGCCCCCCCAGAGACCCGCCTCCTTCGCATCCCGGATCTCCTGCACGCTCACGTCGATGTCGTCGACGTTGATGAGAGCCACCCCCGCATGTCTTCCTGGATTCCGTCCACACAGATCCGCGAGCCAGCGGTTGTAGGCCCGATTGCCCTCGAGGTTGTGCTCGGGTGGAATCGCATGTCGGTACTGCATCAAGCCCGCTCCGAAGGGAGCCATCTGCGGAAAGATCACTTCTGCCGCGATGCCATCCGCTTCGAGTTCGGCCAGTCGGACGTCGGCGTCGAACTCTCCACGGCGCGGGGCGAACGGACTCGATGCGTCCGTCAGCATGCGCAGGATCTCGTCGTCGTCCGGACGCGTTTCGACGGTCGTCATCGCCTTCATGCGACCGCCGCCCTCTCCGACCTGGTCGGCGTAGAGATCGACCGCCTCCTGGTCGAAGAAGGTCCCGGCGCGATGCATCATCTCCTTCGCATAGGACAACCACCACCGCGTCGCGGCTTCGTGGTACTTCTTCGGCAGGTACTCTTCGTACGCCGAGGGCAGGCCGCCCGCGTGACAATCCGAGCTGATGAGCAGGACTTTCGGCATGACTTCGCTTCCTCCGGACCCGGCACGCGGCCTGGTCAGCCGAGACCCATATGCTGGAGTTCGATCGGACATTCTCCGCGCGCGAGCTTGGCCGCGCGCGCGTTGAGCGTCGCCTCCATCGATTCGCGATCGATCATGATCACGAAATCCTCTTTTCGAATGCCTTCGAGCGCGAACTGCGCGAGCTCGTCGAGATCCTGCACGGGCAGATCGAAGCCCGCCTTCTTCGCGCCCTCCATGAACGCTTCGAAGGTCGTCTCGCGCTCGGAGTCGACCTTCTCTCGACGCGCGAGACGTGTCGGACGATTTCGCTTCGTGGTCCAGATCCCGGTCGCGAGCATGCCGCCCGACGGATAGAAGATCGCCGCACGAAGCTTCGTACCCCGACCGACGAGCTGGGCCGCGAGACACTCGGTCATGGTCGAGACGGCCGCCTTGCTCGAGGCGTAGACGACCTGCTGTGCGAGGGGCGAGATGCCGCCGTCGCCGGACGAGGTGTTCATGACGAAGCCGGCCTCGCCCGACTCGATCATGCGAGGCACGAAGGCCTGTACACCATGTGCGATGCCGTCGACGTTCACGCCATGCACCCACTGGAAATCGCTCGACTCGGTCTCCCAGAGATCCAGATTCGGGGCGGCGACACCGGCGTTGTTGCAGAGGAGATGACAGGCGCCGTGCGTGTCGAACACACGGTCGGCCAGGGCGCCGACCGAGGCGGCGTCCGATACGTCGGTGACCACGCCCATCACGGCGTCACCGAGGTCGGCCACCGCCGCTTCGAGCGCCGACTCTTCGACGTCCGCGATCACGACCTTCATGCCCTCACCCACGAACGCCCGGGCCAGGGCTTTGCCGATCCCGCTCGCGCCGCCGGTCACGACCGCCACGCGCCCCTGAAAATCCTGCATTCGCGCTCTCCCACGAAAATTCAAAAAGTATGACTCATGTCATGTTTTGACATCTGTTCGGAATTGTCAATCGCGAATCGAGAGAGGTTCTCGCGAGCCGCGAAGGGGGGGCACGGGCGAGCCCGCGCGTCTGGTAGCTTTGCAAACCCGGGCAAGCCCGGACGGCCGAGCGGATCGACTCGCCGCGGCCACCGAAGCACGAACCCGCGCGGGCCCACGGCCCGGGCGAACAGCAGAAGGAGAACGAACATGGGACTCGAAGGCGGATGTTATTGCGGCGCAGTGCGATACAAGACCGAGGGTGATGCGGTCTTCAAGGGCCAGTGCCACTGCCGCGAGTGCCAGTACCCGTCAGGCGGCGGTCCCAACTACGTGATGGGCGTTCCCGAGGCAGGCTTCGAGTACACGAAGGGCAAGGTGAAAGGATTCTCGCGCAGCGACCTCGAAACCCCGGTCACGCGCGAATTCTGCCCGGACTGCGGAACGCACATCGTCTCGCGCGCTCCCGCCATGGCCGGCGCCGTGATGCTCAAGGTCGGCACCCTCGACGACCCGAACGCCTTCGGTGGACCGCAGATGGCGATCTTCACCTGCGACAAGCAGGACTTCCATCAGATCCCGGACGGGTTGCCGAGCTTCGATCGCCTGCCGGGCTAAGGACCCACTACCGGACTGATTCGCCGACGCGCGGACCGGGCGTAGCCTCAGGAAACGCCGCGATCCTGCAGCCACCCGGCGACGAGATCAGCGACGACGTCTCGGGCATCCGTGGGTCGTTCGAGATAGTGGTCGCCCGCGATGAACTCGAGCGCCTTGTCTTCCGCCCCGAGCGCGTCGTGGATCGTATGCGCATCGACGGGATAGACGCCGGCATCGCCCATGCTCTGCACGACCAGCGACGGCACGCGGATACGCCCCAGATGCGGCGCGCCGCGACATTGTGAAGTCTCGAGGCTCCACATCGAGAGCCACGTGCGCAGAGTATTCGTCGCTCCGATGCCATAGGGGCTGTAGTTGAAGACCTTGGGCGGGCCGAGGTAGCAGACGCCGACCTCTCGATCGCTGGGGTCGAGCGAGCCATCGAGGTATCGAAGGTCGGCCCAGGCTCGATAGAGATTGAACACACGATCTATGCAGCCCGCCGCGCGAACGCGCTCGAGTTCCTCGAGCGCCCAGGCGGTGATGCGATGGTTGCGCGCGACCTGCGCCGCCCGGTAGCGCTCGACGAACTCGGCCGAATACGGAGGGCCGTTGTCGGGGTTGTACATGTCGAGTTCGGGATCGACGGAAGTCGGGTCGGTCTCGTCGACGATCGAGGGGTCGAACCAGTTCGTCAGGACCTCGGGACGACCCGGGTGGGCATTGGTCGAGACGTAGTAGTCACAGGCGGGCAGATCGAGCGCGGCTTCCACGACGGGCGTGCCGAGCAGCGGCTGGAGATTCGGCTCGGTCGCCTGGGATTGATAGGCGCCCATCAGCGAGCCACCACCCGAGTTTCCGAGCAGCACGACCGTCTCGACGCCGGCCTCCTCTCGCAGCCAGCGCACGCCGGTCCCGATGTCGACCAGGGCGTGATCGAGCGTGAAGTAATGCTCCGCACCCCGGTATCGCGTGTTCCAGCCGAGGAAGCCGTAGCCCCGTGCGGCCATCAGCGAACCCATGTAGTGCTCGGAAAAGTCCACGTTGTAGTGCGTCGCAATGAAAGCGACCCGAGGACGCGTCCCGGCCGCGACGTGGTAGAGGCCCTGGGTCGGCATGTAGCCCGCGCCGTTTCGCCGGGCGGTCGGGGATTCGAGCGAGACGAATCGCCTTTCGATGGATGGGTCGGTCGACGCCACGGGCATGACTCCTCGAAGACTCGGCCTACGGGGCCGAGCGGGTTCAGGACGCGGGTTCGGACTCCGCGAAGACGGTTCGATAGAACACGCGGGACATCGTATCGATCGCGACGTCGTCGGCCAGCATCGCGCGACCCGACTCCCCGCCCTCGACCAGCCAGACATAACAGAAATAATCCATCATGGAGCCGAGCGCGGAGGCCGTGGCCTCGGGATCCGGATTCCCGGCACGTCCGGACTCTGCCACCGCGCGGATCCCTGCGGCGATCTTGTCGCGTGGGTCGGCACGAATGTCGCGCCATCGCTCAGCGAAGCGGGGTTCGACCATCGACGCCTGGAAGATCGCCGCAAGGTCCGCCGAATGATCCCGGCACGCGTTCCAGTACACCGCGCAGACCTCGCGCACGACGTCGTAGGGCTCGGACCCGCCGAGATCGATCTCGGTCACCCGATCGTCGATCTCGGCCTTGAAATCCTCGGCGAGCTGTTCGAGGACGGCTTCCTTGTTCTCGAAGTACGTGTAGAAGCTGCCGAGCGCCCGACCGGCCTCCTCGGTGATGTCGGCGATTTTCGTCTTCGCGTAGCCCTTCGTCGCGAACAGGCGTCGCGCAGCGGCGAGCAGCGCCTCGCGACTTCGCACGCCGCGCGCGGTCAGGAGCGTCCCGTCGGCCGGACCCGCGTCGACGCCGGCATCCTGCGTCGGCATCGGCGCCTAGACCCGTTTCCCGACCGAGGTTTCCTTGCGTGTCTCGTCGTCGATCTCGGAGGGCGGCAGTCGCATCTGGCGCAGCGCCTCCTCCTCGGTCTGCTCGAACGCCTGGGGATCGGTCGTCACGCAGAACTCGACCATGATGCCGTTCGGATCGAGCGTGTAGATCGACTCGCACCAACCGTGATCGATCCGCATCACGTTCTCGACGCCCCGCTCGTGTAGCTGCTTGGTCATCGTCTCGAGCTCCTCGAGCGTGTCGAGTCGGAAGGCGATGTGGTTCGACCAGGTCGGCAGACCGAGAGAGTCCGAGATGTCGGTCTTGAAATCGGGCTGCTCGCCGACGCCTTCGAGCTGGAAGAAGGCGATCGCTTCGCCCTCGCCCATGCCGAAAAAGAAGTGGCGGAAGTAGCCGTCCCCCTGGCGATGGTTCTCGGCGTGGATCAGCTTCATCCCGAGCTTCTTTGTGTAGAACTCGTAGGTCGCTTCGGCGTCGCGCGTGGTGTAGGCGACATGATGGACGCTCTTCGATTGGACGGGCAGCATGGCGAATCCTCCTCTGGGTCGGCTTCATCTTTACATGAACATATGTTCAAAGTAAAGTGAATCAATATTCAACTCTCTACGACCGCTAGCTGGAGACCGCCATGAGCGAATCGACCGAGCCGACCCTCGACAGCGCGGCCATCCTCGCGAACGCGCGAGCTCTGCACGACGAGATTCGCGGGCATGCAGAGGCGATCGAGACCGGTCGCCGTCTCCCCGACGCGCTGGTTCGGACGATGTCCGACGCAGGTGTCTTCCGGATCGCGATGCCTCGCGCCTGGGGCGGCCCCGAGATGAGTCCGCTCGAACAGATCGAGTTGATCGAGACCCTGGCCTACGCGAACCCGTCGGTCGGCTGGTGCGCCAGCATCCTTTCGGACAGCGGATTCTATGCCGGATTCCTCGAGGACGAGGTCGCCCGAAAACTCTTCCCCGATCTCGATGCTCCGTGTGCCGGCATGGTCGCGCCGGTTGGACAGGCCGAAGCGGTCCCAGGCGGATACCGCGTAAACGGCCATTGGGCCTTCGGAAGTGGATCGCTTCACGCCACGCATATCACCGGCGGCTGCCTGATCCTCGAGGACGGCAAACCGACCATCGGCGAGAATGGGCTGCCTAACTGGCGTGTGATGATCTTCGATCCGGCCGACGTCGAGATCCTCGACACGTGGCATACGACTGGCCTCGCCGGCACGGGCAGCAACGACTATCGCGTCGCCGACGTCTTCGTGCCCGAGGGCCATACGTTCCAGCCCATCGGTGAATCGAAGCGGGACGAGCCGCTCTACGCCTATCACGGGTTCTTCTTCGCAAACGTGCCCGGCATTCCATTCGGCCTGGCGCGGGCCGCCCTCGACGAGGCGCGTCACATCGCCGAGACCAAGCGAAGCTATCCCGCGATCCAGGCGCTCCGCGAGGACGCCCAGGTCCAGACCGACTTCGGCGAAGCGGAGGCGATCCTCGCAGCGTCGCGCGCCTATGTGACGGATGCGATCGGCGGCGCCTGGGAAACACTGCTGCGCGGCGATCCACTCGACATCGAGGCCCGAGCCCAGATCGGACTCTGCATCGTGTACGCCGGCCAGAGTGCACATCGAATCGTCGAACTCGCCTGCCGCATCGCGGGGAGTTCGGCCCTGTATCGAAAGAGCCCGCTCGAAGGACTGCGGCGAGACATGATCGCGGTCTCCTCGCATCTCGTGCATCAGCGAAAGACCTACGCCTCCGCCGGCGGAATCCTGCTCGGCGCGTCGCCTCGACCGACCTTCTTCTGATCCGCGGATCTGGTCCCGGCGATCAGCGTCCCTTGAAAACCGGCGACCGCTTCTTCACGAACGCGTCCAGCGCCTCCCGCGCGTCTTCGGTCGAGCCGTTCACCGTCTGAGCCATGCCCTCGGCATCCATCGCTTCGGCCAGCCCGTAGCTGAAGGCGTTGTTCAACAGACGCTTGCTCTGCGCGAGCGCGAGCGGGGGTCCTGCCGCCAGGCGACGCGCCCAGTCGTCGACGAAGCCGTCGATCTCCGCTTCGGGCAGCACGCGATTCACCAGGCCGATGCGCTCGGCCTCCTCGGCGGAGATGATGTCGGCGAAGAGCGCGAGCTCCTTGGCGCGATGCATCCCAATCAGTCGCGGCAAGAGCCAGGAGCCGCCGACGTCGAGGGAGAGTCCGCGGCGCGCGAAGATCTCGGAGAGCCGCGCGTCCTCGCAGGCGACGATCAGGTCGCAGCCGAGTCCGAGGTTCAGTCCCGCACCGACCGCCACGCCACGGATCTTGGCGATCGCAGGCTTCGGCATCTGATGCAGCGCGAGGCCGACGTTCCCGTAGAACTGCATGCTGGTCAGCATGTGCCGCTGCGGGCCGTCGCCCGCCGTCAGGTCGGCGCCGGCGCAGAAGTTGCCGCCCGCACCAGTCAGGACGAGGACGCGATCCTCCGTGCTCTCCGTGACCTCCTTGAAGATCTCGAGGAGCTCGGAAAACATCGTGTAGCTGATGGCGTTCTTCTTCTCCGGCCGGTTCATCGTCACGTTGACGACGCCGTCCTTGCGCTCGACGATGAGGGTTTCCATCAGACCCTCTCGATGATGGTGGCGGTTCCCATCCCGCCGCCGGTGCACATCGTGACGAGTCCCGTCGCCTTGTCCTGCCGTTCCATTTCGTCGAGGAGCGTGCCGATCAGCATGCCGCCGGTCGCGCCGATCGGATGCCCGAGCGCCATGGCGCCCCCGTTCACGTTCACCTTGCTCCAGTCGACGCCCGTGTCCTTCAGAAACTTCAGCACGACGGCGGCGAAGGCCTCGTTCACCTCGAAGAGATCGATGTCGTCGAAGGTCATGCCCGCATTCTCGACACATCGCGTCGCTGCGGGCCCGGGCGCGGTCAGCATGATGACCGGCTCGGTCCCCGCCACAGCCGTCATCCGGACCCGCGCGCGAGGCTTCATGCCATGCGCCTTCGCATAGGCGGGCGACGCCACGAGCACCGCGGACGCCCCGTCGACGACACCCGAAGAGTTGCCCGCATGATGGACGTGTCGGATCTCACTGAGGTCGGGATAGGCCTTCAAGGCGGTCTCGTCGATCGTCAGTCCGGAGTCCTCGAGCTTGTGCGCGCCCATGGCTTCGAAACTCGGAGAGAGTTCGGAGAGGCTCTCCATGGTCGTTCCCGGCCGCGGAAACTCCTCGTGATCGAGGGCGAGAGAACCGTCGTCGTGATGGATCGGGATCAAGGCCCGGTCAAAGCGGCCATCCTTGATCGCCGCCGCCGCGCGGTCCTGGCTATCAGCACCGAGTCGGTCGCATTCCTCGCGCGTGAATCCCTCGACCGACGCGATCAGGTCGGCGGAGATGCCCTGCGGCACCATGTCGAACTGCTTGCGGAGATGTTCATTGTTGGCGGTGAAGCCGTCGACATGCATCGGCGCGGGCCGCGACATCGATTCCACGCCGCCGGCGACGACGAGACTCTGGAAGCCGGCGCGCACGCCCATCGCGGCGAAGTTCACCGCCTGCTGTCCCGACCCACAGAAACGATTCAGCGTCACGCCCGGCGCATCGAGCGACCAGCCGGCGTCGAGCGCGGCCATCCGCGCGATGTCCATCGAATGGTCGCCACTTCCGGCGCCGCAACCCATGACGACGTCGTCGACGTCGGCCGTGTCGAAGCCGTTCCGCTCCTGTAGGCCATTCAGCACCTGAGCGAGGATTCGCTGGGGATGCACTTCGTGCAGAGCACCCGATTTCTTGCCCTTGGCGCGGGGCGAGCGAACGGCGTCGATGATCCAGGCTTCGTTTTGCGACGGGTCGGACATGGGGGATGACTTCCTATTCGGGCGACGTGTTCGACGACACGCGCGCCTCTATGGGTTTGGATCGCTGCGAAGGCGTAGCCCTTCGCGAGCGTCTCGAACTCTGCCTCTCGGCGGGTCGATCGACTCTATCGCAGGATCAGCCCGGCTTCTCGGAGGATTCTGCGACGTTCGAAGTGAGGCTCTTCAGGAGTTCTTCCGATCCGAACTGCCCGTGGCCCCGGTCTCGGCCGAGCGCGTACTCGGGCCCCGTCAGCTCGGGTCCCTCACCCGGCGCGAGCGGCGGTGTGAAGTAGCCGAGGGCATAGCTGCCCATCGCGTAGCCGATCAGTTCCTGCAGCTCCGGATCGAGAGTCTTCGCGATCTCCGGCGGACACGAGAGGTACTGGTTCTCCTCCTGGCGCAGCCAGCCGAGCGTGTAGGTCATGTTCATGCCGATGCGCGAGGCGTCGGATCGATTCTCGCCCCCGCCATGGAACACCGACCCCGAATAGACGAGCACAGATCCGGCCTTCATCACGGCCTGCGTGACCTCTTCGGGCTTCGGCTGGCGGTTGTCGGGCCAGTCGACGCTGCCGGGCACGACCTGGGTCGCTCCGTTCTCTTCGGTGAAGTCCGTCATCGCCCAGATGGTGTTGAACTGCGGCTCGACGTTCTTCAAGTGCGTCCCCCAGGCCCAGCGATCCCGATGGATCGATTGAGCGCTCTGGCCGGGGCCAATCGTAATCACCTGCGACAGGTGTAGCTGGATGCGATCACAGAAGGGCCCGAGGAACTTTCGCGCGCCCCCGAGCACCGTCGGATTCGTGATGAGATCGCGGCACGCCGTCGATCGCGCGACCAGGGCGCCGGTGCGCTTCGTCTGTCGCCCGGTGAAATCGTCGGCGCCCGTCGGAGTCGCATCGATGTAGGGCATGATCTCTTCGAGGGTTCGCTCGAGCTGCTCCGGTGTCAGCACGTTCTCGAGGATCAGGGCGCCCTCTTCCTGAACGACGGCGACGACCTTGTCGATGTCCGCGTTGGCCTCGAGTCGAGTGAGCTGGGTCATGGGGAGTTCCTCTCTCTGTCGTTGGATCTGTACGTCGTCGAATCTGTCGCTCTGGATCGATCGTGTTCGATGCGACTTGTTCGACAGTTCGTCTCGTGACCGCCGTGTGCGCGACGATCGGCAATCAGGATCCGTTCTTTCAGCGCGTGTCCGAACGCATGCCGGGAATACCGCTCGTCAGGATTCGCAGCGCCTCTCTGTATTCTTCGGCCGACTCGCCGGACACGATCGCGAGCGCCGCCTTGTCGAAGGCCGCCGAGAGCACCGCCGTCAGAGCGTCGAGCGGTACGTCGGACCGGTCCTGATCCCCGATGGCGGCCTCGAGTCCCTGTCGTAGCTCGTCGGCTCCCGTGCGTCGATCGATCTCGTCCATCTCCCGAAGGCCGAGGACCGCCGGCCCTTCCAGCAGCATGAGACGACCTCGCCCCGCTTCGGACATCGCGGCGAAATACGCGTCCGCGCCCGTCAACATCGCGTCGAGCGGACTCCCGGCATCGATCGTCTCGTGCGCGATCGCTTCCGCCACCGCAACGGCCTCGGCTTCGACGACCGCGCGGAAGAGTTCGAGCTTGTCGCTGAAGTGGTGATAGAGAGCGCCGCGCGTGACCCCCGCCGTCGAGACGATCTCGGGCGTCCCCGTATCCGCGTAGCCCTTCGAAGCGAAGAGTTCGCGCGCCGCCGCGATCAGCGCCGCGCGGGTCGCCGTCGTCCGCGCTCGATTCGAGCGGACCTTCCGGGAATCCGCCGACGCGGACGGCCGAGGACGGGGGCTGCCCGACTCGCCGCTCCGGTCGCTCCCGGTCGATTCTTGATTCGGCATTTGCATACATACACTCTGCATGTTAACTAGACGTGCAGAGTGTATGTAACCCCGAACCGGAGTCAACCCCATGAAGACGAGCCAGTACTACCCCGTTCTGATGACCAGCGAGGTCGCCCGGACGGCAGCCTTCTACCGAGACCATTTCCGCTTCGAGCCGAAATTCGAGAGCGACTGGTATGTGCATCTGCAATCGAGCGAAGACGAATCGGTGAATCTCGCCGTCCTCCAGGACGATCACGAAACGATCCCCGAGGTCGCGCGCGGTGCCCGGGTCGCCGGGCTGCTGTTGAATTTCGAGGTCGAGGATGTCGACGCCGAGTACGCGCGGGCTGTGCAGGCGGGGATCGCGATCGAACTCGCGCTGCGTGACGAACCCTTCGGACAGCGTCACTTCATCGCACGCGACCCGAACGGCGTGCTGATCGACGTGATCCAACCGATCCCGCCGAGCGCGGAATTCCTGGCCAACTTCGCGGAGGATGCCCTGCCCCCAGTGACCTGATCGAAGCCCGGCACCAGCTGGTATCGTCTCGCCTCCCGACGCAGCGAGAGGATGACCATTCCGACATGGCGTACTTCGATCACCCGGACTTCGACGACCACGAACACGTCTCGTACTTCTCGGATCCCGACTCGGGACTTCGAGCCATCATCGCCGTGCACAACACGGTCCTCGGACCGGCCGGCGGAGGCTGTCGGATGTGGTCGTACGCATCCGACGAGGAGGCGCTGCGGGACGCGCTGCGACTATCCAGGGCGATGACCTACAAGATCGCCCTCGCCGGACTGCCGGGCGGCGGCGGCAAGACGGTCATCATCGGAGACTCGTCGAAGGACAAGACGGAGTCCCTCCTGCTCGCAATCGGCCGCGCCGTACAGCGCCTCGGCGGGCGCTACATCATCGCCGAGGACGTCGGCACGACGCCCGCGGACATGGAGGTCATCGCCCGCGAGACCGACTTCGTCGTCGGACGCCCGGGTGAGAGTGGCGACACTTCGCCTGCCACGGGTCTCGGTGTCTTTCTCGGAATCGAGACGGCCGCCAAACGCAAGCTCGGCATCGATTCCCTCGAAGGTCTTCGCGTCGCCGTGCAGGGCGCGGGCAATGTCGCCACCTACCTCTGTCAGCATCTGCATGCGGCCGGCGTCCGGATCACCGCCACCGACACGAACGAAGCCGCCGCGACGCGCATCGCCGATCGCTTCGGCGCGACGATCGTCGCCCCCGACGCGATCTACGACGAGGAGTGCGAGGTCTTCGCCCCCTGTGCCCTCGGCGCCGTGTTGAACGACGACACGATTCCGAGACTCCGATGCGCCGTCGTCGCTGGCGGCGCGAACAACCAGCTCGCCGAGGACCGGCATGCAGACGCGCTCGAGGAGAGGGACATCCTCTACGCGCCCGACTACGTCGTGAACGCCGGAGGCATCATCAACGCCTATCGCGAAGCGATTCGCCTCTCACGAGCGGACATTGGCGGATACGACGAGGCTTGGGCCATGCAGCAGGTGGGCCGGATCGCCGAGACCCTCGCAGGCGTCTTCGAGATGGCCGAGCGGGAATCGATTACGCCCGATCGGGCCGCCGAGAAGAAGGTTCAGGCGATCCTCGCAGAGGCGCGCGCTCGATCGACGTGACCCGCGCGTGCACGGGGCGCACCTGCGCCCCGTACGTCAGCGACGCACTTCAGTCGGAAGCTTCGGACCCGCGGACTTCGCGCCCGGAGACTTCGGCGCGCGCCCTTCGGGTCATCATCGAGTCGTAGAGCCCAGGCAGGTAACGTCGCAGCCAATGGGACTGTTTCGCGACCCGGCCCAACAAGAGCCGTCGGCGGCGGCGCTCGATCGCGTCGACGATCTCGCTGGCCGCGGATTCGGGGGACATCACGCGGCCGATGGTGGCGCGGGCACTGCCCGGCCGCGCCGCGCCCGCATAGGGGCTCGTCGCCTCCGGGTGATCGCGCTGCGTATCGATGAAGGACGGGCAGACCATCAACACGTTCACGCCGCGGTCGTCGACCTCACATCGCAGCGTCTCGAAGAACCCATGCAATGCATGCTTCGAAGCCGAATAGGCGCTGCGCGCGAAGAGCGGAGCAAATCCGGCCACGCTCGACATCACGACCACCTGTCCGCAGGTATCGAATAGATCCGGCAAGGCGGTCTTCGTGCAGTTCACCGCGCCGCGAAAATTCACGGACATCACCTGGTCGATGGTGTCGATGGATGTGTCGCGGATCGTGCTGAAATGCGTGATGCCGGCGTTGTTCACGAGCAGGTCGACGGGCCCTCGCGCCCCGCGCAGGCGCGCGAAGACGGCCGCGCAGGCCTCGGCGTCCGTGATGTCGAGTCGTTCGCCTACGGATCGACCCGACGGGTCCGAAGCCACGAGATCTCGCAGCGCGCCCTCGTCGATATCGAGCGCCGAGACGATCGCGCCCCGTCGCGACAGCTCGAGGCAGAGCGCTCGTCCGAGACCCCCTCCGGCGCCGGTCACGATGGCGTGCCTCTCGGACAGAGTGCGCGGGGAGCGGGATCCGGTCATGATGGACCGGAGCTCGATGCGTGGTGGGACCAGAAGTAGTCGAAGACTTCGCGACTCGTCTTGCGCGGTTTGTATCCGAAGTCGCTCTTCAGCCGCTCGTTCGAGAGGACCGGCCGGTAGCGGAGAAAGTCCACCTGCTCCGGTCCGTACTGGGAGAGACCGAGTGGATGCAGGAGTGCGAGCACACCGCGGATCAACCAAGCCGGGATCGACATGACGCGCTTGCCGACCACCTCTGAGATGTCATCGAGCGTCATCACCCCGTCGCCCGCGAGGTTGTAGATCCCGGCCCGTCCGCCGCGAACCGCTTCGACCAGGCACCCCACGACGTCCTGATCCCAGATGAACACGAAGGGCGTCTGGGAACCACTCACCCCGAGGATGAAGCGCCCATCGAAGAGCGCCGTGATCTGATTCTGCACCGACGCACCGAGGATCGTGCCGGGCCGAAACACGATCTGTTCGAGTTGCGGATTGGCCACACGGACCTGCGCGAGGAACTCCTCGACCTGGCGCTTGTGATCGGAGTAGGCGAATTCGGGATTACCGCGGATCGCATCGGCTTCGGAGAGCGGCATCGAATTGTCCGCGTAGTAGCCATATGCCGCGCCGCTGCTGGTCACGACGAGCCTGCGCACATCTGCCTCCAGACACGCGGCCACCACGTTCTGCGTCCCGCCGACGTCGATCGAATGAAGGAACTCGCGCGTGTCGCCCTTTCCTGGTGTCACGATGGCCGCCAGGTGAACGACCGTGTCGACGCCGTGACGCTGCAGAAGCTCGGCGATTCCCGGCTCACGGATGTCGCCCACCTCGTAGACCACGCCGGGAACACGTCTCCCGTCGGGCATGGGCCGCACGTCCATCGCGACCACGGTCTCGAGCCCCCCGCGCTCCGCCGCCAACCTCGCGACGAGCTGAGCGCCTAGGTAGCCGGAGCCGCCGGTGATCAGTACCGAGCGAGCGGGTGCGCTGCGGTCGGCCATGACGCTCACGCGCCTCCGGGCTCGACGTGCATCGCCTTGAACTCCGCCAGGTGCGGCGCGAACTTGTGCGCGACCCGATCGACATCGACGTGGATCACGCACACGCGACCGCTCTCTCGACAGCGCCGGATCGCGGGTTCGAGATCCTCGTTTCGACCGACCCGTTCGCCGTGCGCGCCCATGCTCTCCGCCAGCAGGTCGAAGCGCGTCTCGCCAAGATCGGTGTTGATCGTCTCTTCCTCGGAAAGCCCGCCTTCGAGCAGCGTCTTCTGCGGATCGAGGGTGATCTCCTGGTTGACCTTCACCATGCCCCACTGTCGGTCGCAGAGAACCAGGAAGGTCACGGGAAGATCGTTGCGAACGGCGGTCTCGATCTCCTGAGCGTGGAAGGCCATCGCCCCGTCTCCGATGATGCAGTAGACCTCGCGCTCGGGGAGCGCGACCTTCGCGGCCAGCGCCTGCCCGACGCCTGCACCGAGCATCCCGAACTTGTACGTCGAGAGCATCGAATGGGCTGCACGAATCTCGTGGAACATGTTCGCCCAGACCGCCGTGTTCCCACCGTCCGCGACCATGACTGCGTCGTCTGGAAAGACCTCCCGACAAACGCGGGGCACGCGCGCGGAATGCACGAGTTCGGTCTCTTTCTGGAGCATCTCGCCGAGCGTCGCGAGCCCCGCCTCACGGGCGTCGCGGTATTCGGCGAGTCGGACCTGACGTCCGGCGAGCAGTGCAGAGGCGGGCCTGCCCTTCAGTTCGCTCACCAACGCGCTCGCAAAGGCCTTGATGTCGGCGACGACTGCTATGTCGACCGGCTTGTTCTGCCCGAGCGCGTCCTCGTCGAGATCGACCTGGATCAGCCGCTGCTCGGAGGGGTCACGCCAATAGGGAGGCTTGCCCCACCAATCCGTCTCGCCAAAGCGCGTGCCGAGCGCGAGCACCACATCAGCGTCGTTTCGGACACGCGTGTTCAGATCGAGCAGGTTCATCGGGATCGAGACGCCCGCGCGTTCGTCGATCACATCGCGAGCCGCCCAGCTGGTGCTGACCGGCGCCTGGAGGAGCTCCGCGAGTTCTCGGAGTTCGGCCGTCGCCCGCGCATGGAGCACACCGCTGCCGGCATGGATCATCGGGAGTTCCGCCTGCAGCAGCATTTCTGCTGCCTCTCGAACCTGAATGTCCGACGCCGAAGAGGCCGTCGTGCGGCGATAGCGCGCAGGTTCGAGCAGCGCGATGTCTTCATTCGGCAACGCCCCGTTCAGCAGATCCTCGGGGACACATAGATGCACGACACCCGGCCGCCCGATGTAGCACTGCCGAAGGGCACGCCGCGTGAGTTCCGGGATGCGGTCGAAGGACTCGGCCGCTTCGCTCCACTTGCTCATGGGGCGGATCACCGCGGTCTGATCGAAGTACTGATAGGTGCCGCCACGATCGGGATTGACGATCGGCCCGCGCCGCCAGCTCGAAAGGAGCAGTACGCGATTGCCCTCACCGTTCTCGACCGCAACGCCCGCGAGCGCGTTCGCGACCCCCGGACCGTTGCTGGCGATGCAGACACCGAGACGACCGGTCAGGCGCGCGTAGGCGCCGGCCATGTGGAGAGCGCTCGTTTCGTGTCGAGGGGTGACGAGCCGGATGCCGACATCGCGCAAGCTCGAATAGAGCCCGAAATAACTTCCGTCGATGATTCCGAAGACGACTTCGACGCCTTCGGCCTGGAGCATGCGGGCGATCAAGGCGCCCCCTGAAATCGAGTCCATGATGCTGCCTCCCCGGTCGTTGAACTCGAGACTACTCTATCTTGACAGAAAGTAAATATGATTAACAATGCGAATATGACTTCCGATATTTCCACTCCGCTGGGCCCAGGCTCGAACACGGGCGCCGTCACACCTCCGGAGGGAGAATCTCAGCGATCGCGCGGTGGCCGCGGGCGGCGCAGGGCGGCGCGAACGACGCAGATCCTGGCACTGGCCATGCGGCAGGTCGAAACGCGGGGACTCGATGGCCTCACCCTGCAGGAGATCGCGCGCGACCTCGACTACAGCGTGCCCGCGCTCTATCGCTACTTCCCGTCGAAGGCCGCACTCGTCGCCGAGCTCCAGCGACGCGTCGTAGCGCTGCTCGACATGAAGCTCGCACAGGTCGAAGCGCGAACCGGAGAATGGCTCGCCGAACTCCGGCCGGAAGCGGCTTCGCAGTGGGGTCCCCTCGCGCCGATTGCGGCGGCCGGTCTCTTCTATGCGGGACTCGCCCGCTCCGCGCCCCAGGCGTTTGGTCTGCTCGCGGCTTCGCTCGGCGATCCGCGGCATCTGATCGAAGACGATCAGGCGCGCGCCGTCGTCGCGACCGCCCTGCCCATTTTCGATCGCCTGGCCCAGTCGATCGACGCCGCCGTCGAGGCGGGGCATCTAGAGCCGGGCGAACCGATGGACCGGATCCTCGTGCTCTGGTCGTCGCTGCACGGGGTCGCGCAGGTCGGCAAGCTCGAACGTCTCGCCCCCGATCGGCTCGACGTGCAGAATCTCTGCCGCTCCCTTCTCGAAGTGCTGCTGATTGGTTGGGGGAGCGAACCGGAGCGCGTCGCGACGCTACTCGACGCCCTGCTCACCGCGGGATTCACACGCGTGAACGTGACGGCCGACGACCTCATCGATGTCCCGGCGAGCGTCGAAGCCCTCTAGATCGGCCCGATGATCTGATCCGCGAGCTTCCTGCGCTGGTGCACAGCGTCGCCGTAGAGCATCTGGTTGTGCATGCTTCGCTTGAAGTAGAGATGCACGTCGCATTCCCAGGTGAACCCGATCCCGCCGTGGAGCTGGACCGATCGATCGGAGAGGAAGGCACCCGCGTCCGACGCGGCGCTCTTCGCCATGCGCGCAATCCGAAGCGCTTCGTCGCTGTCGCAGTCGATGCAACAGGCGGCGTGGTAGACGAGAGACCGCGCGCGATCGACCTCGATCATGCCGTTCACGATCGGATGCTTCACCGCCTGGAAGAAGCCGATCGGTCGATCGAACTGCTTCCGCGTCTTGGCGTATTCCGCGGTCGTCTGGAGCTGCCATTCGCTCGTGCCACAGAGGTCGGCGGCCACCGTCGTGAGGATCGCCGGCCAAGCTCGCTGCAGCGCATCCGAGCCTTCGACGGAGACGATGTCGTCGGCCGGGACCAGGACGTCGTCGAAGCGAAGCGTCGCCTGGTCTCGGGTGAGATCGTGAATGTGGTCCTGTGAGACTTCGAGTCCCTTCGCGTCCACCGGCACGACACAGAGCAGGTTCTCATTTCCTCGCCGTGCGCTCACTACGAAGAAATCGGCCTTGAAGGCGTCTTGCACGAAATGAGCGCGACCGCCGAGTCGCAGATCGTCGCCGCTCGCCCGCGCCTCGACGCTGGTCGCGCCCGGCTCCCACGCTCCGGTCTCGTCCGTCATTGCCAGGCTCGCACTCTTGCCGTCGGCGATGCGCGCGAGCCAGGTTCCGGCAGCGTCGGTGCCCGCAGCACGAAGCGCGAAGGTCGCGGTCAGCGTCGCCACCAGCGGCGACGCGAGACCATGTCGACCCACTTCTTCGACGAGTCCCACGATGCCGACCATCTTGACGCCGACGCCCCCCGCCGACTCGGGCACCGCGAGTCCCGTCCAGCCGAGCTCGATGCAATGCTTCCAGAGCGCTTCGTCCCAACCGGGGCGCTCGCCCTTCTCGTACGTCGTCTCGGGCTCCGCGGCGACGAGCCGTCGCATCTTCTCGATCGGCATCTCCTCGTCGAGCAGCTTCTTCGCGAGGTCGCGGAGCATCTCCTCCTCGGAACCGAATCCGAAATCCTTGGGCATGGCCGCGGGCTCGCCGCGTTCGATGTCGTTCCGTTTGCTGTCGTTCGACTTGCTCATCGTCTTCTCACTTCGACTTCGGCAGGCCGAGCACGCGCTCGCCCAGGATGTTTCGTTGGATCTCGTTCGTTCCGGCGGCGATCGTATGGCCGTAGGAGTTCATGTACATGAGCGGCCAGTAGCCCGCGTCGGGCGCCGCTTCGTCGAGCTTGTAGAGGCTCGAGCGCGCACCCGCGATCTCGACGCCGAGCCGACCGTTCTCCTGCACGAACTCGCTCGAGGTGACCTTCTGTTGCAGCGGGAGCCGCATGGGGTGCTCGCAGAGCGCGGGCACCCGAGCGCGACGCCCGTTCTGGCGAAGGCCTTCTGCGACGATCGCGCGCTGTACGATCGCATCGCGCGTCATCGGATCGTCCGACGCACGCACGCCGTCCCGCCATGAATCATTCGCCAGCGCGACGAGGCGCTCGATGGGACCGACCGAATCGCCACCGCCGCCGCCCGCGCTCTCCGCCGCGCCGCGTTCGTAGGTGAGCGTCGTCATCGCGACGGTCCAGCCCTTCCCGACTTCATCGAGGCGCTGCGTGTCCGAGACCTTCGAGTCCTCGAAGAGCACTTCATTGAAGCCGGACTCGCCCGTGATCTTCACGAGGGGCCGAACGGTCACGCCCGGGTGTCCGCCGATCGGCATCAGGAAATAGGTCAGGCCGTCGTACTTGTGATGCTTGCTGGTCCGTGCGATCAGGATCATCCATTTCGCGAAGTGACCGAGGCTCGTCCAGACCTTGTGCCCGTTGATGATCCAGTCGTCCCCGTCAGGGATCGCGGAGGTCTGCTGGTTCGCCATGTCGGAGCCCGCGCCGGGCTCACTGAAGCCCTGGCACCAGATCTCCTCGCCGCTGAGACAACCGGGGATGAAGCGCTTCTTCTGGTCCTCGGTTCCATGAACGAGGATCGTCGGCGCGGCCATGTTCAGTCCGACGATGTTGATCAGCATGGGCGTTCCGGCGCGTGCCATCTCCTGGTTCGCGATGCGCTGGAAGCCCTCGTGCCCACCGCCGCCGTATTCGACCGGATAGTCGGCTCCAACGAATCCCGCCGCGTGCACCTTGCCCTGCCAGTCCTGCAGATAGTCCCGATGCGCCTCGGTCATGATCTCGAGGGGCGTGATCGGGAGTCGCTGCTGCGGCGGCGGCGGACGATTCTCGTCGAGCCAGCGACGTGCATAGTCCTGGAATTCGAGCTGTTCTGCGGTCAGGGTCGCCATGGTCGGGGGTTCCTTACGTTCGAAGAGAAGAGGATGGGCAGCGTGCTCCGGCGCGCGCCTCGGCGTTCATTGCGCCGCGATGTCGACCGGCACGCCCGTCATGAAGGCCTGGTTCGAGAGGGGATCGAAGCTTCCGACGCCCGAGGGCAACAGGGCGTTCTGGTTCACGCCGGGGGTCCGATTTGCGACGCGCATGCCGGGCGTCTTCGCGTTGCCCCATCCGTGGGTCATCGCGACGACACCCCGCATCAGATCCTCGTCCTCCCGGATCTCGACGCTGACCTCACCCCAGTCGTTCCAGACCCTCACCTTGTCACCCGCGCTAACGCCCTTCCGAGAGGCATCGTCCGGATGTACGTAGAGGTAGTTCCGATCCTTGGCGCCGCCCTTCATCCGATCGAGATTCGCGTACCAGCTGTTATGCATGTAGGGATCGCGCAGGGTGATCATCTTCAGACGTTCGGGCCCCTCGGCATCGAGTTCGGCAAATTCACGCTCGCAGCGCGTGATCGCCTCCGCGAAGCCCGACGGACAACAGTCGACCTTTCCGTCGGACATCTGCAGGTGATCCGTGTAGAAGCGACCGGGTGTCAGCCCCTCGAAGACGATCCCGTGCGGCTCGGCACGCACGTCGTCGAGTGTGAGTCCGCGCGCTTTCAACATATGATCGATCCGACCCCAGAGACCCTTCGCTCTCTGCTCCTCGTCGACGGCTTCGTCGAAGGGCGACTTGAATCCGAGCTCCTGCGCGATCTTTCCGAGGATCCACCACTCCTCTCGACGCTCTCCCCGAGGCTCGACGACCCGCTCGGTGAACTGGATCCAGGGCTCGTGCTGGAGCCCGAGTCCGGTGATGTTGATGTCGGCGCGCTCGAAGCTGTCGGCGCTCGGCAGGATGTAGTCGGCGTATTCGGCGGTCGCATTGCGATAGAGATCGATCACGACGAGGAAGTCGAGCTTCTCCATCGCTTCCCGTAGACGGGTCTCGCCCCCGATCGAGAGCACGGGATTTCCGGCAACCGTGATCATCGCGCGGACAGGATCTTCTTCCTGGAGAACGAAGTCGGGCAAGAGGTTGCCGGGCAGACTGCCCTTTCGGATGCGCCCGTAATCCGTGTCGACGAAGCTGTCCTCGAAGGCACGACGACCCGCCTTCGCGCTCTCGTAAAAGCCGACGGACAGGATGTTCCCCCCGCGTCGATCGAGATTCCCGGTCACGAAGCTGAGCATGTGCATCAGCCAATAGGCGAGCGTTCCCTGGCGGCCCATGTTCACGCCCGTCGACATGTGCACCGAGGCCGACGCGGCCTGGCTGAAGTCGCGCGCGAGACTCCGGATCGAATCGGCCTCGATGCCGGTCGCCCGCGCCACGCGCTCCGGCGAGTAGTCGGCCACGAAGGCGCGGAGTTCCGCGACGTTCTTGCCGTACTGCTCGACGATCTCTTCGTCGAACCCGCCTGCCCGGTCGATCTCGTGAATCAACGCCGCGAGCAGGTACACGTCGGTATCGGGACGAATCAGGAGCGTCTCGCCCGCGCGCGTCTTTTCGCTCTCGATCCGCCGCGGATTCACGTGCACGACGCGCCCGCCTCGCGCGACGACATCCTTCAGCGCCCGGATCGGGTCGGGAATCGAGATGAAGCTCGCATGGCTCACCCGTGGATTCGCGCCGAACGAGAGAAAGAAATTCGTGTGCGCCAGATCGGGCACGGGATGCATCGTGCTCGAACCGAAGACCGCCTCGCTGCCCGCGAACTTGTTGGCGCAGTCCTGCGTGCCCGACGAGAACGTCCGACGGACGCCCATCTGCGCGAAGAGCGCGCCCATCGCCGGGCCGACGAGCGTATTGAAAGCCGTCGGGTTCCCAATGTAGGGCGCAACCGCGCTCGGCCCATGTTCGTCGAGAATCGATCGGAAGCGGGCCGCGATGTCGTGAATCGCCTCGTCCCAGGAAATGCGCTCGAACTCCCCGTCGGCTCGTCGGCGGAGCGGATGGTCGAGGCGGTCGGGGTCGCGATGGATCTCGTCGCCCGCGAGGCCCTTGTTGCAGGCGAAGCCACGCGAGATCGGATTCTCCTTGTCGGGTCGTAGCCGAACGAGTTCGCCGTTCTCCACTCGAGCGACGAGACCGCAGGCCGGTTCGCAGACCCGACAGAACGTCACTCGTTCATGACCCTGGGCTTCGGGCTGTGCGCCCTTCACGTCGTGCGATTTCGCGGAGTCTTCCGGGGTGGGCTTGGAGGACATGGTCGATTCTCCTCGAACGGCAGGGCTTCTCGCGTCTGCGAGTGCGGCGCGTGGACGGGCTCGGCGGATCGCGCGTCGAATCGCCGGTCCCCGATGCTAGCGCCCGCGCAGGACTCCGCGGAGGGGCATCGCGAGGGCGTCCCCGGCACCGAGGTCCAACGGAATTCCAGGCAGCCCGGGTTCGATCCGCACGTTCGAGCGGCTCTCGCCGAATGAGCCGAAGGCCCGGTCCCAGAAGGAGAAGATCGTCCCGTAGTTGCTGTCGAGCATCCGGGCTTCACAGCTGTGATGGCGCCGATGCAGGGCGGGTGTGATGAAGATCCGGGCGAGACGCTCTTCGAAGGCGAGCGGCAGATCGATGTCCCCATGCTCGAAGAAGGTCGCGAAGGCGAAGACGAGTTCGAAGACGATGATCCCCGGGATCGACATGCCGA